>CEUY01206039.1_pt1 | contig 50539 bp, 55 predicted proteins | sample 361481 | NCBI WGS metagenome assembly CEUY01 (sample SAMEA2622737, study PRJEB7988) | marine metagenome | isolation source: saline water (ENVO:00002010), including | reverse complement strand
AACAATGAGTATGATGACAGGAGGACTAATAGCTATGGGCGTACCATTAGCAGTAGTCTGTGCTTCAAAGTTAATGGAGTCCACATTAAAAAGACAAACAAGTAAGGGGAGTCACACAAGTCCAAAAAGATTTTTAAAAAAAGTAATAAAGGAAGTTGAAGAAAAAGGTTCTGAATTTTATAAAACATTTTTGAAAGAAAATGAAGAAAACGAACCAGTTTTATCAAGATATTTGGCTAGTGTTAATAAAAAATATAACCAAGCAAGAGCTGATTTAGCGGCAGAGAATTATCAAAAAGAAAAACTAGAAGAGAATGGATCTGATAATACGATTAAATCAAAGTCAAGAAACAAAAGAAATGGAATGTTTAGATAACAAAGAAAGACAGCTCGGAAGCTGTCTTTTTTATTTTTTTAATAATTCATGAGATTCATTTGTGAATTTATTTATATTTAATAAAATATCTTTAAAATCCTCTATTGATATATAATCATTGTTTTTTAAATTGTATTTAATAAATTCAAGATCTCTTATATGAATCTCCAACATATTTAAAATCAACCCCATATCTTCAATTTTCTTGGTTTTATTTTCAATATGTGTTTCAACTAAAGAAATGATGGTTTTTAATTTACTTTCTAATATATCTAAATCTTTCATAAATATTTTCTCCTTTATAACAATATTATTACACTTACAATAATAGTCAAAAGAATTAAATATTCTTAAGTTGAGAAATCAAAGATTCAGCAAGTTCTTTTTGTTTAAAATCAAGTTTAATTCTGTCATTATTAGTTTGAATTAAATTAACAGAATAAATCTTGTTGTCAAAAAAAGGAATAGTCCTTTCAGTTAAATTAAATTCAGAAATATCATGTAGAAAATATGAAGTATCTTTAATCGTGATTGTGTTTTTTGTTAAAGAATAATCGTCATTAAAATCAGTAGTTTCAAAATATTTCTTACGTGCGCTTTCAATATTTTCAGGACATACAGAATCAAATTTAAATGCGCTTATAGTATAAACGTCAAGTTGTTGTCCATTTTCATTATATTCCATAAAACCACCATGTTCAAAATGCTTAATTGTTCCTAAAACGTTAGAACAAGATTCTTTAGTTAATATATTCATTATTTCTTCTGGACTTTTGTGTTGACTTTGAATAAAGTTTTGTTCTTTTTTTTCATCTTCTAAAATAACTAAATTTCCTGAAAGAAGACTTGCAGCAAAAAGAAGATAAGGCATTAACATTATATACATTACTTTTTCCTCAAATAAAAAAACAAAGATACAAGAAAAAGATTACGTAAGTCAAGAAAAAAATATAAAAATTGACTTTCATAAAATAATGTGATATCTTACAATGAGTAAAAGAAAGCGTAAATTGGTAAATCTATCCGTTGTTTTATATATGTAACACCTCGAAAATAGTTTTAAAAAATTAAGTTTTATTTTATACAAAGTCTCTTTAAGAGCAATTAACATTTTAAAATTATAAGGTATATATATTATGGAAAAAGTAACAGGCACAGTAAAATGGTTTAATGAAGCAAAAGGGTTTGGCTTTATTCAACAAGAGGACGGAACAGACGTTTTCGCACATTTCAGCGCAATCTCAGGAGAAGGTTACAAATCTTTGAAAGAAGGTCAAAAAGTAGAGTTTAATGTGGTAGCAGGAGCAAAAGGTCCTCAAGCAGAAAACATTACTGTGATCTAAAAAAAATAAACAATAAAAGAAAAGCACCATTTTTTGTAAATAGTGCTTTTTTATTGTTTAGAGATCAATTCTAAAAAATTAATTGAATTCTCATATTTTTTTCTGAAAGAATTAGAATCTTTAAGATCTGTTAAAAGAGGTGCTTCGCTTTCATAATTTGAAAGATAATCATCTAACGGGATAAAGCATTTATGTTCTTCCAATAAAGAAATATGTTCAAATGCTTTTATAATAAAAGATAAGCCAAATGTATCTTTATCATTGCAGGAGGTGAAATAATCATATTGTAAAAATCGAACTTCTTCATTTTGAACTTTTGTTTTTATTTTTTGTATTTCTTTTTTTGGAATCAAATGAAGTATTTCAACCAAATGAAAAAACTCTTCAAGTTGTCAAAAAACCAAATCTCGATCATAATCTGCAGAATGTAAAACAAGAGCACTTCGATATTCATTAGAGATATCCCTACTTGTAATCTGTGCAGTAAAATAATTACCTTTTATTTCAATTGTTTTATTTGATTGCAATGTAGATAAAATAATTTCATTGATTGAAATATCTTCACCAATAAATGATTTTAGATTTATTTTTCTCAAATTAACTCCTTATTGTTTTTTTTCTATTTTTTAAAATTTAACTCTAAGTAATCAATCAAATCTTCGTTTTCTTTTCTAAACAAAGAGTCTTTTTCTATATCAATAAGCAAGGGCAGTTTGCATTTATCTCTATATTGTGAAAAATAATCTTCTAAAAAGAAAGTACAATTGATTGATTCCAAGTAAGAAAAGTGTTCTGTTGATTTTAAAATAAAATATAAACCAGAACCGTCATTTTTTTTGTTCGAGATTTCGAAACTATTACTAAAAAAAGTTTCTTTTTCTTTTTGAATTTTAATTTTTATTGTATCTATTGTTTTTTCTGGAATTAAATCAAAATATTGAGCTAAGTAAAAAAACTCTTTAATATCTGTTTCTTGGTGTTTCTCTTTTGAAACATTTATAAAAAACGAGACTGAGCAACTATAATGATACTCTTTAATTGAAAAATGAGCAGTAAAGAAATTATTTTTTATAGTCAATGTCTTATTGACTCTTTTTTCAATAATAAAGAATTCATCTATTGAAAGTTTTTTATCGGTAAAACTTTTAAGATTGACTAATGACACTAAATTACTCCTAATCAAATATTTTCTATTTTAAGGTTTTCATTTTCAGTTTGTAAAATATATAGGTCTATAAGATCTAAGTCTTTTACATATAATTTCTTTATGATATGCTCTACATCTTTTTTGATTTCTAAGTATTGCTCGTCTTCTTTAATTTTGTTCAAACTTATCTCGTCTTTCATGATGTTCTCAAGCAGTTTATTTTTTTCTTTTTCAATGATGTTTAGTTTCTCTTTTTTTTGTCTCTTTGTGTTCTCGAAATCAAGCTTGCTGATTTTATCTCTTTTTTTTATTTTCAATAATTCTGGTATTAAGTAAAGTGGATAAAGAAAAGGTAACGGTAGACATAGACAGTTTAAATTTTGAATCCAAATTATTTTTTTCAACATTTTTTTTGATTTAATGTTTTTTTTATTTTTTTTCATTTGCATAAAAAATTCATTGCTACAAAAAATGACATAAGGAAAAAAGACTAAAGCGGATATTAAGAAAAAACCTAAAATATCTGTTGTAAAAAAAAATATAATTAAAAGGATTATAAAAAAAATAGAATTCATGACCAAACAATCTTCAAGTGTATCTTTTAAAAACGTCTCGTCATTATCTCTTTTTGAGATAGAGTAGATTTCGAATTCTTCTTTTTCTGAAAAATACTTTTCTGTTAAATCTTTATATTTTTTTAATTTATCCAAGCCTATTACTACCTTTTTTTGGGACAAAAATACACGAATACTTTACTAGAGTCAATGATTTTGTGTATTTTAGCTTAAAAAAGATAAAATTGGAAAAACCCCTTAAAATAAACAATAAAAGATCATGGGAGTAGAATACTATGTATATTCTGCTCCTGATTTTTTATTCTTTTAAAATAAGCAATAATATAAACAACAAAATGACGTTGCGGGACTCTTGCGTGAAAATAAAATTCTATTTCTCTTTAGATTTTCTTTGTCTTTTTTTTAATTCGATTATCAAAGTTAAGAGTGAAAAATATCTAATTGACTAATAACAAAATATTTGTTATTTTCTAAAAAACTTCAAAAAAATAAAAAAGAATAGGTTTGATTGTTTTATTTTGTGCAAAAAAAATGCATTTCAAAAATATGCAAGATAAGAAATAAAAAAAAATTATTTTTGTAAAGACTTTACGCAGTTGAAGAAACATTAAAAAAAGAATAACCAAAAAACTATAAATTTAAGATGAAAAAAAGTGATAAAAAAACAAAAATAGAAATTGAATTAAAATTAGCTTTTTGTGAATATTTAACAAACATAAAAAAAGACAATAAAAAACGATTGTTTTATTTTGAGTTTCCAATTACAATGATAGATTCTAAAAGCAAAAAAAAATCGAACAAAAAACAATCAACGTGAAATTAAATCTAATAATAGGTACTAGACTATTTGATAGAGTAGATTTAATATCACGTTCTCATGAAAATATAAAAAAGGTAAGTAAATAATTTGAAAAACATCATAAATTGGTTAAAAGACAGAAGACAATCTTTAAAAGAAAAAGGTTGGTATTTTTTATTTAGAAATAAAAAGAACATAATGGAGCTTATAGAAAGTGAAGAAAAAGAAAAGAAGTCATATCAATTAGAATTTAAAAACAAAGAATTGAAAATTATTAAAGATAAACTTTTTGAAGAATTAAAAGAAGAGTTTTCAAAAACAAAAACATATGGGGAGCTAAAAGATTTCAATGTGACTTCTTCACCAAGATTTCAATGTGTACTGATCTCCTTTCGTTTTGAGAATAGGCGCTCTTTTGAATATACTTTAAAATTAACTTTTAAAGAAGAAAAAATAGAGTTAAGAGCTGAAGTTAGGGAATTTGGATATTGTTATCCAAACTATTTAAAAGTAGAAGAGTATAAAAAAAGCCTCAAAGAAAACAAATGGCTTCAAATAAAAAAGAAAATGTTTGATTTTTTATTATATAACGGAATTGACTTAATAGTAAAAATGAGAGACTTTCTCATACGCAAAACAATGTATATATGTAATAAAAAAGGAGTGGATAATTTTGAAAAAATGTTGGGAATTAAAGATATAAAGTCTCATTACTATATAACAACACCTTCTCAGTTTAGTTTACTTATGTTTAACATTTTAAAAGTAAAAAGGTTTAAAATAAAAGATATAGATAAAGAAGAAAACAAACATATAAAAACAATTTTCAACATTTGTAAGATGAGCTTAGTAGAGGAAACAGATTTCGAAAAGTTTGATAACATTGAACTCGCAATGTTTAATAAAGAAAATAAAAAAATATACTTAGAAGAAGAAACAGAAAATTATCAAAAAATAGATGTAGATAAATATAGAAATCTTGTAGATTACATGAGAATGACAGATTACAAATATAATGAAGAAACAAAAGAATTGATAGAATTAAATTATGGTAAATAGTATGAATTTAGAAGAAAAATATAAAGAAATCGCAAATAATCTAATGAATGATTTTCTTGGTGTTGAAGGTTTTGAATTAACAAATGATTTTTTTGAAACTGTATATTCAAATAGACCTTTAAAAATTATGCATTAGACATTGAGTTGAGAAAAGGAAAAATAAGGTTATCGATAAGAAGCTCTTATAACTCAAGAAGAAACATTGCAAGCTTTTCAATAAACTCTTTTTTGAGGAAAGAATGTCCTATAAAAAATATATCAAATGAACTGTCTTTGCTTTTTGAAGAAATAGATATAAAAAATAAAAAATGGACTCCCAACGAAAAAGACAAACATTTCCAAATAGCAGAAGATTGGTACTTAGGTTCTCTTTAAAAACGGAAATTTATGAATTAAAAAGCTCATATGTTTCTTATAATTCAAACAATAATAAAGTTAATTATGACTTTGATATTTTAATAGATTTCAAAACAAAAGAAGGGCATTCTTTTTTTGAAGAAATCTTTTTAAAAGAAACATTAAGTTCAATGAAAAGAGAAGAAGAAGGTAAAATTGTAGAAATAATAAACAAACTAAAACAAGACAAGTATGATTATTTTAAATATTTTAAGGATTTCGAAGGCACGAATAGTCTTAATGTAGAAACCCATGAAAAACTTGTAATGAAGTTCATAGAGATACTTGAAGAAATATAATTGTAAAAATATTGTCAACAATAAAGGACTCTATATTAAATAAATTGACTGCTTTCTATTTTATCATAAAATAATAAGATAATGAGAAAAAAGGAGTTCCAATTATGTTAATGGAAATAGGGTTCTTGGTTGTTGGCACAATAATGTTGATATTGCTTGCTTTTGCTTTTGTTGATAGAAGAGGTAAAAAGAAAGACCTCGATAAAATGGAAAAAGAAGTAAAAAAAGAACAAGCAGAAGCAGACGAAGCAATGGAAAAAATTGAAAGATTGTTAAATCTAAACAAAGATGACGAAGCATTGTCCTTAATCAATCAAAGAATAGCGACATTAGAAAGTGATCCAGAAAAATTATTTGATTTTGAAGACGAAGCTTCTGAATTCAGGGATTATGTAATAAGCTATCACTTAGATTCTTATAAAATGCAAATGAAGAATATAAAACTAAATTCAAAAGAAGAAGATATTGATAAAATAAACAACTCTTTTGTTATTATAAGTGAATTGGCTGGAATATATGTATCAGAAGAATATATAGAGTTTAAAAAATTACAAATAATGCTAAATTCTATGAAAATATCAGAAGATAATGTATTGTTTTTAAATATAAGAAAAAAAGCAGAAAATGTTTATGAAATAAAATTGGAAAAAGAATACTCAGAGAGTGCAGAAATATCTCAAGAGTGTAGTGTTAATGATTTTGAAAGAGTCAAAAAAATGATAACGAAAAGAAAACTAGAAAATGATGTTTATAAATTATCAAAACCTAATATAGAACAAATATTATTAAAAGTTAAAAATTAAAAATATATTGCGGCATAAATTCCTAAAAAACCTCCAAGTAAAAAAGAAAGAGTAGCATAAATAAATAATCTCATAATACCTCCATTATATTTGTCTTACTTATATTATATCATGTAATATAAAAAACTTGAAAATAAAAAAGCTTTCGAAGAAAAGCTTTTTTATTTATCGAATAGATATTGATATTTAAGTCTAAGATATTCTTCTCTTGCAGCCTCTCTTTTTATTTGCTGTTCTCTCATGTAAAGAGTTTTTTCTATTTTTCGAATATCTCTATTAATACTTCTAAAATAACTACCTATATCTTCTTTTGACTTAGTATAAACATATTTACAATAATCAGCATCAACATGATAATTAGAATATGTATTAGAATCTTTTTTACTCATGTGATTTTTAAAGAAACACATTTCATTATAAGATTTTTGATAAGAAGCATAATCAGATAATGATTTTCCAAATCTTTTTTCTAATTCTAAAACGTGTTTTTCCAAGAAGGCATGATTTTCAGGAGAATACTTTTTATAGTTTTTAAAATTCTTAAAAAAGTAATTAAAGACTTCTCTTTCGCTTTTGATAAAATCAGTAACAAGTTTATTGAATTCTTTTTCTGTTTTTTCATTAAAGAGTTTATCTAAGTCTTTTCTTCTTTCGTTCTCTCTTTTATAAGCTGCATACTTAAATGCTTTATCATAATCGTTAAAAAGCTTTGTTTCTGCTTTATTGAATTTTTCTTCAAAAGTAGAATGTCTTTTTTCTAAATTAGAAATGTAATTTTCAAAAATCTTTTCAAATTGTTTGTCATCAAAAACCTTATCTTTGTAGTCATAATAAGGTATTTTATAGTTATAAGCCTGAGAACTCAGGTTTATAACTGACAACAATGAAATTAATATAATTTTTTTCATTTAATTCCCTTATTTTATCATATCGTCAATTTTATCTTGAATAGAATCAGAAGCGTCTCCCTTCTTATCTTTAACAAAACTTTTTTGTTGACGTTTTATATATCTTTCTCTGTTTTTATCTAGGTCATCATCAAATACGTTGAGAAGTTTAGCGTCAGAATCGTCAAACTCTTCTTTTAGTGCGTCATTTACCACATCATTATAAATAGTACCTTTTTTGACATCATTCATGTTATAGCCATATTCACGCTTCAAACTCTTATTAACATTATCTGTAACAAACTCTGTCACAGCGTCAGGAGTTACACGAGAACACATATCGTTGATTGCTTCTTTCATTGCCTCCATCATATTTGCCATTTCTTTCTCAGCCATAGCAACTAATGAGTCTAATCCGCCAGAAACAAGATCACCAATATCAACATCTGGTATTTCACCGCCACCCAGATCAATCTTCGCATACTCAGCAAACATCATGTCACATTCTGTTTGTTCTTCACTTGCTGCTTCAACTTGTGCAGTTGCTTGTTTTGCAAGTTTAGCGTCTTGAGCAGGATTACCAGTAGATTCCAATTTAACTTTCATAGTAGGATTAGTTTTAGCTAAAACAGTCATTGTTTTAGTTTCTTCCCAGTTTCTAATTCCACTATCATGAAACATACTTTCAGTCTGTTTAGACATGAATAATTTTACCTCTGAAGGTGTACAATCATATCTATTTGTTGGAAGATTATTCACTTCATTGGCTGCAAAAGCAGAAAAAGAAGACGCAATAGCTATTGATAAAATAGCTTTTTTAGCCTTATTTTTAAATATTTTCTTGTTATTCATTGCTTCAAATTCCTTTTTAAGTACTTACTTATATTAAATACCATATTATAGCTAACTATCAAGACAAACATTGATTAAGGTTAAATTAAGTGTATACTATCAATGTATGTAAAAATAAAAAAAGAAGGATTTTTTTGAAATGGTAAAAACTAAATTATTAAAATTAAGCTTGGTGTTTACAGCTCTTATTTCTGCACAAACTTTTGCAAATAATATTAATTTTACAAAAGAAGGTAATGAATGGACTTTAGTGGGATATGAAAATGCTCAAGAATACGAAAATATAGAAGTAGAAAGAATAAAAAACTTCTTTGATTATGAGATAGCAAAGATGAAAGACTCAGATGATCCAGACAAAGAGACTAAGATCGCAATGTTGGAAGAAAATAAACGTCAGTCTGTGAATCAAATAAAAAGAGATACTGTTTATATCAAAGAGACAATGAAAAATCTAGATTCGGGCATGAATAAAACAGACGCAAAAATTAATGGTATGGCAGCAGCAGAAAAAGCTATCCCCGATCTTGAACCTGTAAATAATGATGGATACAACTCTGCTGGTTTTTCAGGTGAAGCAAAATCGAATATGTTTAAGCAGTTTAACGAACTAGATTGTAGTTATGATGAGGTGTCAAATTATGTATCAACAAAACATAATGAAAACACAAAAGCATTTAAATCATTACCAACAGTTAAACAATTCCAGATTCAACAAGGTGAATCGACAAAAAAATACAAGAGACTTGCAAAAACAGGTAGTGTTGACGTAGAAACAGAAGAAGAAAAAAATGTTTGTGATTTATTTTCTGGTGAACCAATTGAGATTCCTGATATGCCAGAAATCCCTAGTTGGGACGAAATACTAGCATTCTTCGAATCAGGTGGTGAAATGATATCAACAGACGGATTGGCAGACAAAGTTTATGGTGCTGTTGGTAAATTTGCCGAAGATTTAAAGCAAGGTATTTGTAAAAGAATGAAACCTTCTAATTTAGAAAAAGTAGGTGCAGAACTTCTTGACGAAGAATATCAAAGAATATTAAAAGACACTAAGATTAACGGAAGTTCGTTAAAGAGCCTTGGTAAAGAGAGTGGGCAAAATAGCTTTACTTATAAGTTAATTAAGAACCAAACAGAAATGTCGGATTCAAGACTAATAAAAGCAGTGGACGTAACAAGAGATGACAACCATGAACATGCAAATAAAATAGTGGACGACAAATTTGACGATATGATCGATGATTTAGAAGATTCTATCTTTGGTTAAGACTTGAAAAATTGTCTAAAAATGATATAGAAAGAATATGAATTATACAAACAAAGGAATGTTATGAAAAACAAAATAACAATGGCAATATTAGCAGTGACAGGATGTGTGTTAAACATATCTACAGCAAGTGCTTCGGGTTTATGTACTTCTGGTGTTTCGACAACCGTTGCTTCAAATGCGAGTCAATATGCTTCTGACTGTCCACAAGGTAAAAGTGTGTCAACATTCTCAGGTGACGCAAAGCAATACATAAAACAATTCGACTTAGATATTAAGGCTGCTGGTAAAGAGGTTGCAGATCAATCGATAGCAAACACAACTTCTTTGATAGAAGCTCAAGGAACTTCTGTTCAGCGTTTAATTCAAACAATGATAGATCTTTCTGAGCAAAGAAAAGTAGACCAAATGGAAATGATGAAAAGTCAGTTGGATATGGAAATGAACTTTGAAACTGAACTGGCTGAAAGAGAACTTCGAGCAGAAAGAGCAGTAATGAATGTTTCTGACACGAAAGAAGAAATCATGCTTATTTTGTCAGAACTTCCAGAGGATACTTCTCCTGACGGAACAACGAATCATATGCACTTGGTTATTCAAGCGATGAAACAAGAGTATGACGAAGATCCAGAATTTATGTTACCAACAGAATTAAAATCTTCTAACACAAATACAAGTGAAACAGTGTGTGCTCCGTATGATCCAGAAACTCATAAGGCTGGTAATTTAGATCCAAACTGTTTCTTGTTACAACCAGCAAAGCCTGGTGCTACACTTCAAAAATATTTTGAAGAGTGTTCAAGACAAAAAAGAGAATCATTAAGATCAATTCAAACAAACATTGCTTCAAAAGCAAATAATGGAATTGTAAAAAAACAAGAAGCACAAAGAGAGCAAGATAGCTTATCTGAAAGTTCTGCGGCAGCTTCTGTTGCAAACAGACTAGCTGATCAGAGAACAACATCTTGTACGAAAACAGATTTAAAATATGAGATTTGTATAGACCAAGATACTGGCGAACCAATGACAGAAGAAAAATACATAACAAAAGTAATAAACAATGAGATTGTTCCTCACGGTGAAACTTCTTCTTCAAACTTTTTAACACCTTCTCCTATTGGTTCTATTGATGGAGATTTAGGAGATATTACAGAAGAAGAATTAAAATCTATTCAAATTGCGGCACAAGTAGGAAGAGACGATTCAGGAAACATAAATCCTAATACTTCGGTATCTTCAAATACAGTTCCATTAGATAAAACTTACAAAACTTCTTCACAGTATTTTGCTGCAAGAGATTTTGTTAATAATTTACTAAATAGAGATTTAGTTCCTGGTCTTAACTTAAAAGAGAAAAACCAAAACAGAGTAGGTTTGCAATCAAGAATGATGTCTCGTAAAGCGGTGTTGTCACTAGCAGAATCTTCATTAATGGAGCCTATGAAAGCAAGAACAGGTTTAGAACTAGGTATTGCAATAAAGGAAGGAACTTTAACTCGTCAAGGTATTGAAAAATCACCGGGTGAATTTGAAGTATTAAAAGAAGACATCAATGGTGCTGGTGAGCTTGATATGTTATCTCACGCTGTAAATGAAGATTATTCTGTTTTAAGCACAACAGCAACAAATTCTGTTAATGGCGGTGGGGTTTCTTCAAAAGGAGACGCTGCTTCTAATGATTTAGTAAGAATGAATATAGATGCATTAATATTACAAAATAAAATGTTGTTAAAGAAATATGAAGCAAACGAAAGAGAAGAATTGCTTTTAGCAACGGAAGTTGCACAGCAAGCGAATTCTCCTGAAATGATTGAATTCATTAAACAACTAAGAAGGGAGTAAGAAATGAAAAAAGAAAATATAATTAAGTTATTAGCTTTTTCTGGATTGTTTGCTTCTTATGCTGCAAATGCTGCTTGTCCACCACCAGCAGGGACATTGCCGCCTTATACAGCTCCAAGTATTGTAAAAGATACTTCAGCAAGTGCGCCAAAGATACATCCAACAAAACACTATTGGAGACAATGTTGGGCATCGGTTGAAAGTCATGCATTCTCTGGATCTGCATTAGATGATATGGATTCATTAAAAAGAACATTTCAAGAAGATTATCAAGCTTTAATAATGGCTCAAAACAAAGCGAATACAACTTCATTGTTGGACGCTCAAAACATTAATGACGTTGCAATGGCAGAAGCAATAACTCAACTTTACGCTTCTGAAAAACAAAGTGAAGTTGCACTAAGAAAGCAATTGATAGAAATTAAAATGCAGCATAAAAGAGATATTACAGATGCAGCTATGAATTCTAAGTATAATGGTTACTTTGATGACGATAATGGTAAAAACGGAATTGTTCAAACAGGTACGCAATCTTACACGTTTTTTAAAAGCATGTGTAAAAGAAATAAGATGTTTAGCAAAATTACTTCTCCTGAATATAAAAGCGAGAAATCAATTGCAATGAACAAAGCTATTACAAAACAAACAGCAAAAATGGCAGAACAAACAGGTAACACAAATGAATTAGCAATGGAAAAAATGACAAAACAAAATTCTGTGTATTGTTCAGCAACAGATATTAAGTATGAGTTCTGTACAAATCCTGATTTAAAACTTTGTAAAGATGGTGATGTTTCTTCTGGTGTATGTTCGGTTTCAGAAGATGAAGTTATGGATACACCTAATTTATCTACTTCTGCGGAAAACTTATTAAATCCAGAAGGTTTTAATGGTAGATATGCTTATGATGGAACAGAGCTAGAAGAGCCAAAAAATGAAATAGAAGATGAGTTGTTCAGAATTGAGTACACCTACACTCCTGAACAAGAAGCAGCAGCAAGAGAGTTTGCTTCTCATATAGTATCACAAGCAGGTGTAAAAGCTCCAACAGCAAAAGAAAAAGAAATGCCAAGCAAGCAAAAATATGTTTCACAATACAATAGTTATCTAGCACAAGTGAATATGTCAGCAGCTTCTTTTGAGAACGCTATTCAAATGCGTATACCAATAACTGAAGGTGAAATAAAAATGAGTGAATTGGATATTATTCACTACATTATTCATAATTTGTCAGATCCAGATCAAAGCGCAGCAGCATTTGGTGGAAAGTCTAGAACACCAGCTACACTTGAATATCAATTAAGAACAATGAATAACAAACTATTATTACTTTCATTAGAGCAACAAGAAAGAATAGAAGCATTAAGAGCAATAAGAGTTATTCAAAAAGAAAATGCACCTGATAAAGTGAACGACTTAAATAGAATACGTTAAAAAGATAAAAAACTTCCTTTTGGAAGTTTTTTTATATTGATTTATTTATTTTTATTTGATAAAATCTTTTTTTTAAGGAAATAATAAATGAATGAAATGAATGAAATGAATGAAATTAATAAAATAATAGAAAACAAAAGAAAGGTGAAAAGAGTAAGAGATAATAAATTAGATATTTTTAAAAATGAAGGAGTTTTTTTTAAAAATTGGTTAGCTAACATTTTCTTGAAATCTGTCGCACTAAATATTATTTCTTTTTGTGTTCTGACTTTTTTATTGGGTTTGAGTTTTGAGAATTTAATATTTATCTTTTTAAATCCAGAAAAAATGGTAGAAGTAATTAGTTTCTCTGATAACTTCGATATTTTTGCTTTTTTTATGGGGGCAATTTTTTCTTTTTGTCATTTTTTATTGCTATCAAAAATGACAAAATTAGAAGATAAATATAGAGAGAATGAAATACCCTTGCCCCTTGCTAAAAATGGTTTTTTTATAGATTTAATAACTATGATTGCTCCTGCTTTTGTTATGGCTTCTTCTTATGGGGTTTTTATATTTAAAGGCTTAGGGGTAGGCTGGTTCTTTTGGGTTTTTATTGTTGTGAATTCAATATTCCTTGTTTATTGTCTTTACATAAAAGCAATTAATCCAAAAGCTTCAAAAAATATTAAAAGTGGCTTAACAAAAATAAAAGAAATAAATAAAGAAATAGAGAACTTAAATAAAAAAGAACTATCTTTGAAGAAAAAAATGATAAAAAAACAAGACTTAATGGAAGTTTTGATAAATAAATATGGTCAAGAAGAATATAAAAATACAGAAGAAAAAGCTATTATAGAAAATGTTTTAAACTATTTTAAGGAAGAAACAAAAAAAGAAATTAAAAAGAAAAAAGAATTATCAGAATTAAAAGAGTTGTATGAAGGAAAATATAATGAAAAAATTGACTTAAAAGAGGAATCTGTTCAAATATCTAACATATAAAGGATTTTAAATGAAGATAAAAAACGAACAATATTATTATCACAAACCAGTAAATGCAACTTTTATTAATAATTTTCTAAGAGATTACTTTGAATTAAACATAAATGATATATCTGAGCTAACAAAGTCAGATAAAATAATGGCTGAGTTATATCCTGCTCGTTTAGTCATTTATAATTTATCTTTTGGAGAAGAGTCCTTTAACTTGAATATAATAAGATTATTAGAAGAAAAAGAAACAAAGCTTGTCTTAAATTTAAACTCAAAAATAAGACAAGGCTCTAAAAAATCAAGACCAAACATAAAAAGAGTTAAAGAATTATTAAATAGATATATTCATTCTTCTAATTTTAAAAATAATGAAATAATTGATAAAGATATAATAATTAAGGTAATAAAAACCCCCGAAGATCCTCATGATTATTATATAAGAGAATTTACAGCTACGATAGAAGGCGACTTAAAAGGCTCAATGCCTTATATAATATCAAAAGAAAAACTTTATGATTTTTATAATAAAAATCGTATATATCCTCCAAAGCAATTTATCAACATATTGCTTACTTATATATCAAGTGATCAAATTACATTAACAAAAGAAGATCTCTTAGAATGGTGGGATCACTATAAACTTGATAAAGACGGTTTTATTGAGTTTATTGAATTAATTTTCCTTAAATAATGATTGACTTAAAAAGCTCTTGTTGTTAGTATCAAATGCTAATTTTAAAGGAGTTTTTTGGGTGTTAGATTTATTGGAGAAAAAAACATTAAATAAAGTTCTTGGTTCTTTTTATCAAAAAATTGAGGGATTGAGATATGAAATTGAAATTATGGAGGAAATGTTAATAATAACAGCTCAAAAAGAGTTGCTTAAAGAACATTTTGCATTTATTGACATTACCTTACACATCCACATAGATTTGAACAATATGGATGAGGAAGATCGTTTGTTGAAAGAAGCTTCTCTAGTTACAAGAACAAAAAAAGGGTCTAGTGAAGAAACTTCAAAAATGAAAAACCTAGAGTTATTGTTTTCCAATACAAGCTTATCACAAAAAGAATTAGAAGATTTTAAAGAAACACCAAGTGTAATTTTTGTAGATACCACCTGTACTGATTGGGTTGAAAACACGGAAGTAAATGTAAATCTGGATATTAAAAGTGTAAACATAGAGAAAAAAGAATCAAATCAAATAATAGATAAATTATTAAAAGAAATAGCTGCAGAAAAACTTTCAGAAATGATATCAAAAGAAATGAATCGAAATCCAAAAGACTTATTGTTTTTCATAAATGAACTAATAAATAAGCAAGCTCGTTTTATGGATATATTAAAAAAACCTAATCAAATAATAAGATTTTTAAAAGAAAATAAAAATGAAACAGAAAAGAATTTGATTGATTTTTCAATTTTAGAATTTGCTAATTGAGGAGTTAATAATGAATATATCTAAAATAATTAAAGAAATGTATCCACATACAAATTTAAATTTAAAAAATGAAGAAATATCTTGTTTTAAATGTGATGAATTTATGACTGTTTTGACTCTTAGGGCAAGAGAAGATCATGAAGTTTTCTTTTCTGTATTAAATCAAGATTTTCAAATTGGAAAAGAAAAAAATTATTCGTCATTATTAGTGACGTCTAAATCAGAAGATTGGTATCTTCCAGAAATATCAAAAGAAGAAGAAAATAGAGTATTAAAAAAAGAAAGATTAAAAATTAAAAACTTAATGAAAGAAGAAATAGACTTTGAATCTTATTCAGAAAAGATAACAAAGTCAAATAGAAAATTTTATGGGACTGATAAATATTTAAATTATATAAAAATAGAGAGTTCGATATATCTTCATTCTTCAAGTGGTGAAAAGGATTTAAACAGATTAAACCTTTACTTGGAATGTTTATTTTTAAAAGAGAAAATAGATAAAAATGAATTAACCGATAAAACGAAAGAAATCTTGTTAAGTAAATTTAAAAATCATTTATTCAAAGATAATTTTTTAATAAATTTCATTAAAGAAAAAAACGAGCTTGGTCTAAAAGAAGCCTTGGAAAACTTAGAATTATTTTACCTTAAATAAATTGACTAAACACTAATAAAACAGTATAATAATGTTTTATTTATAAGGTGAAAAAGAATGAAGTCATGTATAAAAAGAAAAGATTTTTCTTTGAAGGAAATGTCAAAATTAAAACCGAACCCAAATAGTAAAGATTATTTTTATGTATCAAAATTTGAAGACATGAATGATTTTTCATTAACTATTTATTTTGGAAAAGAAAAAGGTGTTGAACTCTTAAATGCAAGCTTGTCTTGGAAAGAAGCTAAGACAAAAGAAATATTCAAAACAGATAAAAAATCAGAACTAGAATCCAAAATAACTGAAATCTTAGAGTCTGAATCCTATATGTTCAATAAAATACTTGGAAAACTAAATAAAATAAAATCGTTAGAGTTAAAAGACAAACCTAATGCTTTTGGTGAGTCTTATGCATTATTTAAATTAGAAGAAATAAATAAATCTTGGAATATAGACGCAGATTGGATTGTCTATAAATTAATGGAAGGCAAGTGTTTTAAAGAAGAATTATCCGAATCTCAGTTAGACGGTTTATATGATTTTTTATCAAAAACAAAAGTGGACGTTTACAATTTGGCTTCAAGCGATGAAACAAATATGAAAACATTAAGAGAAACATTAAATAGTTTTGAAACGGCAGAAGATATATCGTCTGCATTGGAATTAGTTTTTTCACGTTAAGGAGTGATTGGTTTTGAAAAAAAACATATTTAATTATAGTTTTGGTGATCATACATTAGATTCAATAATGAGGTCTAATTATGCAGATGATATATTCTTAGATTTTAACAAAGGAAATAATGAGTTTAGTGCTTGGATAACAAAGACTGAAAGAAAGACTAAGGTCGTTTTTCATAAAGAACTGAAAGATTTGTCACAAAGAGAAATGGAAAGTAAAATATTTGAAGATTTTAGATTGTTAATAAGTGATTTTTTAAGTGTTAACGATATGTTTGAAAACATAAATCTAATAACCCAAAAGATATCAGATACAGGAAGAAGTGTTCTTGTTATTACTGATTGTGATTCTTATTTATTTGATCTGGAATTTTCATTATTTGTAAGTCAATTAAAAAATCAAAATAAAGAATACTTGACATTACCAGAAAAAATACTTCATTATTTTTTCGAAGAATTAAATGTAAAAAATATTGATTTAAATAACTTAATAAAGGAAAACAAAAACCCAACAGCAGACGAATTAAGGTCTTTGGATACAAAAGAAGCAATGAGTGAATTCTTGGAGCTAAGATATGGAATCTAATTTTCTAATTAAAAGAATACAAGATTTCAAATTAAATAGTTATAAAATTATTGATAATGGAAATTTGCCAAACACTTTAATAATAAAATATCAAAGTGAAATAGACAGTTCTTATTCATTTCAATCAAGTTATATATTTGGTTCAAAGCTTGAGGATATAATTGTTATTTTCAATTTTACATTTTCACCAGATTATAATTCAACAGTAGAAGACTTCAGACAAAATAATATAGTTAAAAACAGAATATTAAAAAAAATATCAAAAAAACAATTTAGTAATAAAATTGAAGATTCAATGAGAAAAGAAATATTTATAACAAATAGTATAAATTATTACATAAAAAAAGAAGATTTTATTTTTGAATTAGAAATTGAATTTTTAATGTTATTTATAAAACAAGAATTAGGAGTAAGCATTTCAAATAAAAACATAAAATTGTTAAAGAAATATTATAAAGAATTGTTTCTCTTAATAAGAAATAGAAATGAATTAATATGTAACGAGTTAAAAAAAGAAAAAGAAGTGTCAGACAATATAAAAGAATATTTAGAATTGAATTATTTAAAGTAAATGTTATAAAAAACAATAAGGGAATTTAAATAAAACAAGGATAGTAACATGGATTCGTTACAAAAAATTAAAGACTTTAATTATGAAATTATGTTTCATGATAAAGATTTGTTATCAAAAATATCTTATAATATACAATTTAGTGGAGTTTTATATGAAATAGATTTTGATTTATATTTTTCAATTTCTATTCCAGACGATAAAAATATGCCTATAAGTATAAGATATTCATTTTATACAAACAAAGAAAACCTCTATGATTTCGATTTAAAAAAGTTGTTGGATTATTATGTGTTTAATGTTTTAAAAGACGATTTTTTTTTTAAGAATAAAAAATTAAAAACGCCTTCATTAATGACTACATATAATACAAGAATATCTATAGATTACAAATTTGAAGTATCATTTGAAGATATGGAGTCAGAATTTTTAAATGATTTATATTTAGAAGAACTTTTTTTAAAATTTGAGATACTAAGAGATATAAAAAACCCTGAAACATTAAAAGTATTGTTAGAAATTCAAGAACAAATAAGAAAAGATATTAATAACAACAAAGGGATCTCATTTTTAGAGTTGATAAAATTCTATAAAAGTGATATAAACTCTATTGATTTTGCAGAATCATTATTGTTTAATTTTAAAAACTAAGGTCTTTATGGAAGAAAACAAAAGAATAGAGAAACCAATAAAATTTATAAAAAAAAGATTTAAAGGTTTTTTACGTTTAAATGATATAAGAGATTGTCATTTAGAGGTAAGAAATAAACAAAGGTTTTTTCAAGATAGTTTTAATTTAAAAAAGAATATTTCTTTAGACGAAGATATGGAATACTTCTCACTCCATTTTTATGATAAAAACGAATATAACTTAATAATAGATGTTTATTCGGAACAAGATGAAAGTGACCAAAACCTTTATATTAGAGTATCTGTGGCATCGGATAATCACTTAAAATTAGATTACTTAGACGAACTAGAAAAACGAATTATTGATGAAAAATTATTTGAAAATTTAAAAATAAATCAAATAACACATACAAATAGTAGTGGATATGTTTTTTTCTTGACTACGAAGAAAACAATAGACGTTCAAAAACAAATATTTTTAACAAAAATAAATGCCTTATTGTCAGACAATATAAATTATCAAAACGATTTAGATTTTTTATATGAACATTTTAGAGATAAGATAAACAATTTATCAAAAGAAGAACTTAAAAGAATAAAAGAAGTTATAATATTAAGAATGGGTGAATTAACAAAAGAATCCAAAGATTTAATAGAATTAAATTATACAAAATAAAAAGAAGCCTTCTGGCTTCTTTATTTTTGTCTATACCAAAATTCAATATCTTGAATGGTGTTTGCTGCTTCAGTAGTATCAGCCATTTGCAATGGTTGAGCGTGAAACCATTGAGTTCCTGTATAATCATTTTCAGAATCATCAGATTCCCAATATAACAATGCTCTATGATTAATATTTGTTGCATAGTTATTTCCAACATGTTCATTTCCATTTGTTGTATTGTTCCAGTCAATACCAGGATATGTTCCAGAAGTTCTACCACCATTATACATCCACCAATTAGTATTATTAGAAACAGTTTTCCAATGGCTATTCCCTGAATTAGTTAACTTTAAATAAGAAATGTTATTGTTATGATTCTCAATAGGGAAATGACCTTCACTTGGTTCTCTACCCCAGAAATAAGTATTTTCTAAAGGAAATATTAACATTTTGTTTGGAACACTTGTTCGTTTAGATAAAAATTCGTCAGTTCCTTTTGAGTCTGCTTTAAATAAATCAAATCTGGAAAATGAGCTTTTAGAATTTAAAGAGTTTGTGTCATAATTACCAAAATTAAAAAACAATGGTTGCCAAGTTCCATTATCTGTATTGCCAGTAGTAGTTTTCTTGTTGGTGTTAATAGTTCCAGCATAAGCAACAAGCGTCCAACCACCACCTTCAGTCGTCATATCACATAAAACATTCATTGTGTTTCCATTGTTTGTGATTTCATAAGCTCCATTTGTGCTTCCTTTGCCATTATTTAAAATCTGACTGCAATTTTGATAAAGCATTGTTCCGATTTTATTAAGTGTATAACTTTCAGTAGAAACCCAACGATATTCTTCTAACCCAGATTTTTTCTGTTCTTTCTCACAATCCTTGTAATATTGAACAAAAGATTCCCCTTTATAGATATCACTTTCAAGTGGAGAAATATAATTACATCTTTCATTGCCTGTATCAACCCAAGGTGTTGTTTGATAAGAAGCTTCGTCTGATTTTATTATAACATTAAAATTGTTCGCATATACAGTAGTTGCCAGTAATGAAGCAGTTATAGCCACATGTATTTTTTTTAATTTCATTTTTTTTACCTTTTAAATCTTTATCTATAAAAATATTAACCTCCATTTGATTGTTGTCTATTTTTTGTTGAATTTTGATTAATTATGAATTATTATTTGAAAAAGTAATATTTTGAATAAATAATAGGAAAAAAGAAATTGAATGTATATAAACTTTTAGAAAAATCAATTAAAGAAGATATAGAAATAAAAGAAATAAAAATAATACCAGAATGCATAAGAAAAGATAACAATCATCTTTATAAATATAGTAATTTGAAATTTAAAATGCCTGACGGTATATTTTTAGTAAAAGAAAATAAAAAACACAATTCTTATATTTTTTACTTTAACATAGAGAAAGATAAGTTCGAATCAGAAGATGAAAATAACTCAATAGGAGCTTCAATCATAAGAAAATATTTCAACTCTAGTCTTCATAGAAATGCACTTTCTGATCAAACTTCTATAAGGGAAATGTACGGTCCTTATAATTGGACGGATGTATCGCATTCAAACATATATATATCAAAAGACGTTTTTGATTTTAATGTTGATATAAATAAAGAAAAGTTTTTGTCTTTATTTGGAGAAGTAGAAATCGAAGATGAAATTCTAGACGACTTATATGAAATACTTAAAGATAAATTGGACGATTATAAAGTATCTGAATTAAAGGAGATTGTTTATGTTGTTTCAAGAAACAAAGAATCTTCAGCAAAAGAAATCTTAGAAGCCATTGAGTTATTTGTAAAACTCTAATTATATCTTATGCCTTGATAAACATAATATTTTATTTATAATGAAAAAAGGAATGAAAAAAAAGGATTTTAAATGAAAAATAAAATAGCATTATCGTTAAGTACAATATTGTTTTCAACAGCAGTATTTGCAGGGAATTTTAACGTAATAATAGATAAAGAAAAAAATTCTTATGTAACACCAGAATGGTTTACTTACTATGAATACAATGATTGGGTTGATGAGGGTTATCCTTATAATTGTGTTGAAGAGTTTAGGTATGAAGGGGTAGAGGTTTATCGTAAAGAAACGTGTGATCAAAATCAAACGAGAACTTATGACGAATATTTAAAAGAAAAATATTCAGGTGAATTAAAATTAATATCAGAAGGCATAGTAGAGTCAAGAACTATAACAGAAGTCGAAGAATCAGAGGTGGGTTCTGCAACAATAACTTCTGATACAGGATTCTCTTTAACAGAAGGTGATATTGGTGAAAATCCAACAATAACATTGAAAATTAATCTTAATAAAGCGTTAGATTTTCCTGTGACTTACTCTTATAACACCCAAGACGGAACAACAAGTTCTGTTTTGGATAAGGCTGAAAATTTAGTTTATGATGAATATGGAAACCCTTTTATATCAATAGTGGATAACGCTGGTGGTGGTAAATTAATATTCGACGGTGGTTTCCCTAAATACTACAACGGAAATTGGGGTTCGGCAACAACTTTTGACGAGCTGAATCCACAATTTAAATTTATGCACAATATCATTCAATGGATGAGCAAAACTCATCAATCTAGAAATAAGGTTTTGTTGTATGGAGATGCAATAGAAGGTCACAACTATTCAGTAACTTCAACATTTAATGTTTCTATACCAAAAGCAATAACAATGGCAGGTTATATACCAGAAATAAAATCAGCCGCTCATTCAGATTATAATGGTAGTAAAAAGCATAATAGAAAAGTAGATATTAGTTTGGAAGAATTAAACGAATATGCTTCTATAATAATAATGTCTTCTGGTGGTTGGGAGTCTTTTACGACAGAAACAACTAATAATTTTACAACTTATGTAAATAACGGTGGTGGCGTATTTATAATAACGGATCATGATTATTTCCAAAAAACAGGCAATCAAATATTAAGAAAATTTGGTTCTGAATTTTATGGTGTCATAAACAGGAACGCTAATCATAATGCTTATAAATTATCAACAATTTGGTCAAACCTAGAAGGGACTGAATACGATAGGAATCACGAATTATGGAACGGATTCTCTTCAACAGATTCAATACCAGCAGGTGGTTCAGAAGGTAACGTAAGGATTTTTACTCCACAAAAAGATATAGAAGCTCAAAGTGGAACATTAATTTTTAATGCAGGTGAAACTGAAAAAGAAGTGACACTAACAATCAATGGTGACAACATTAAAGAGTCAAATGAAACATTTAGATTTATGCTTCAATCAGGTAATGATACAGGTCATATTGATCCAGATAGTATGGGTAAAGAAATCACTATTTTAGATGATGACTAATATAAAAAAATCGATAATAAAGAGAAAACCAAGCACCTGCTTGGTTTTTTATTTTCAAAATATTGATTAAAATAAAATATGCAATACAATGTAAAAAGATAACATTATAATACTAAAAGGAATTAATTTATGAAAAATAAAATTGCAATATCCATTGCAGTATTAATGACATCTTCTCTTGCGTTTGCTTCAACTTTTAACGTAATAATTGCAAAAGAGAAGAATGATTATGTAACACCAGAATGGTTTACATATTATGATTACAGTGAATGGGAAAACAACGGCTACCCTTATAATTGTGTTGAAGAATTTCGATACGAAAGTATTTCTGTTTTTAGAAAAGAAACTTGTGAACAAGATCAAAAAAGAGCTTATGATGAATATTTAAAAGAAAAATATACAGGTGAATTAAAGTTAATTTCAAGTGGAACAGAAGAAGAAAGAACAATTACAACGGTTGAAGAGTCCGAAGTAGGTTCTGCAACAATAACTTCTGATACAGGATTCTCTATAACAGAAGGCGATAGTGGTCAAAACCCAACAATAACATTGAAGGTTAATCTTAACAAAGCGTTAGATTTTCCTGTTACTTACTCTTACAATACACAAGACGTAACAACAAGTTCAATATTAGATAAAGCAGATAATTTGGTTTATGACGAATATGGAAACCCTTTTATATCAGTAGTGGATAATGCTGGTGGTGGAAAATTAATATTTGATGGTGGTTTTCCTAAATATTACGATACAAACTATGGAACGCCTTCAAATTTTAATGAACTTGATGATCAATTTAAATTTATGTATAACATTATAGATTGGATGTCAGAAACTCATGAGCAAAGAGGTAAAGTCTTAATTTATGGAGATAGAGATAAAAACAATAATAGTTATAATGTAAAACATGCTGGTGGTTCAGGTTTTAATATTTCAATACCAAGCGTTGTGTCAATGTTAGGTTTTACACCAGAGGTTAGAAATTATGAAGATTTTGGTGGAATATTCAAAGAAACAAAGGCAAATATCCCTTTAAGTGAATTAAATAAATACGCTTCTATTGTAGTAATGTCTTCTGGTGGTTGGGAATCACTAACTACAGAAACTGCAAACAATTTCGTAACATATGTAAATAATGGTGGTGGAGTATATATTATAACAGACCATGAGGGTTTTCAACGAACAGGTAATCAAATATTAAGAAAGTTCGGTTCTGAATTTTATGGGAATGTTAACAGACATTCAGGGCATGATGCTTATAAATTATCAACAATTTGGTCTAATTTGTCAGGAACAGAATATGACAGAGATCATCAATTATGGAATGGATTTACAGAATTAGATTCAATACCTGCATCTTATTCAGAAGGAAATGTAAGGCTATTTACTCCTGTTCAAGATATTGTCGCTCAAAGCGGAACATTAGTTTTCAATGCAGGTGAAACTGAAAAAGAAGTAAAATTAAAGATTAATGGTGATAATGTAAAAGAATCAAATGAAATATTTAAGTTTATGCTTCAATCAGGAGATGATACAGGTCATATAAATTCAGATAGTGTGGGAAAAGAAATAACCATATTAGACGACGATTAAATAATAAAACAAAGAAGTCAAGCTTACTTAGCTTGGCTTTTTTTGTAAAAAAAATTGATAAACAAAAAATATACAATACACTGTAAATAAGGTGATATTATAATATTAGAAAGGATTTAGATATGAAAACAAAAATAGCTTTATATTTGGCAATATTAATGACTTCAAATTATGCTCATGCAGAAAAATTTAGCGTAATAATAGATAAAGAACAAAACTCTTATGTAACTCCAGAATGGTTTACTTATTATGAATATACAGATTGGATTGATTCTGGATATCCTTATGATTGTATTGAAGAGTTTAGATATGAAGGAATAGAAGTTTTTAGAAAAGAAACATGCAATCAAGATCAAGCAAGAACTTATGACGAATATTTAAAAGAAAAATATACAGGTGAATTAAAATTAGTTTCTTCAGATGGAGAAGAAACAAGAACAATTGTTGTGGTTGAAGAATCAGAAGTAGGTTCTGCAACGATTACTGCTGATACTTTCCAGATAGAAGAAGGAGATTCAGGAACAAATCCAACAATTACATTAAAAGTAAGTTTAAATAAAGCTTTAGATTTTCCAGTGATGTACTCTTATAATACACAGGACGTAACAACAAGCTCTATTTTGGATAAAGCGGAAAATTTAGTTTATGACGAATATGGAAATCCATTTATATCAGTAGTAGATAACGCTGGTGGTGGTAAATTAATATTCGACGGTGGTTTCCCTAAATATTACAATACGAATTGGGATATTTCTCCGAAAGATAGCTTCCAAAATTTACATCCACAATTTAAGTTTATGCATAATATATTAGAATGGATCGGTGATACTCATAAATCACGTGGTAAAATTCTTCTTTATGGTGATAGAGTTGTTGGAAATACATACTACCATGTAAAAGAAACTGGTACATATGGTTTTGCGAAAAGCATTCCTTCAACAATTTCAATGGCAGGATTTACACCAGTAGTTAAAGATTATCAAGATTATGGTGGTGTTTATTGTGATGCAAACAATATGGCAAACATTTCATTAGATGAAATGAATAATTATGCGGCAATTATTATAATGGCTTCTGGTTATTGTGATTCTTTATCAGAAACTTCAGTAAATAATTTTACAACCTATGTGAATAATGGTGGTGGAGTATATATTATAACTGATCACAACTCATTTCAACCAACAGGTAATCAAATATTAAGAAAATTTGGTTCTGAGTTTTATGGGATGGTAAATAGAACCTCTACTCATGATGCATATAAATTATCTACGATCTGGTCAAACCTATCGGAGACAGAATATAATCAATCTCACCCATTATGGAAAGGCTTTACTTCAACAGACTCAATACCAGCAGGTGGTTCGGAAGGTAATGTAAGATTATTTACACCACAAACAGATATTGTCGCTCAAAGTGGAACTCTTTTATTTAATGCAGGAGAGATAGAAAAAGAAGTTACGTTAACAATTAATGGTGATAACATAAAAGAAGAAAATGAGGTGTTTAGGTTTATTATTCAATCAGGAAATAATACAGGTCATGTTGATCCAGATAGTGAAGGTAAAGAAATAACAATACTGGATGATGATTAAAATACTCCAGCGTTAAAAATAAAAGCTGTGATATTAAAAAAGGAAAAACTGGAAAAATGATCAGGTTTTATTAGATAATTAAAGGACTGTTTTTAGACCCAAAATCATATAAGAAAATGTGGTTGTATTACAGAGAAAAATAATTGAATTAAAAAGACTGCTATCGAGCAGTCTTTATTTTTTTACAATGGTTTTCAATAATAGTAAATACTTTTTTATAATTAGTTGTTGATTGTTTGTTATTACACCATTCAATATTTTTTTGTTTAATGTCTAAGTTATTTTTTTTGCTTATAATTTGAGTTTTATTTATGTATAAATAAAGTTCTTCAATGTATTTATGAATGTCGTCAAATGTATTTAAATTATTAAAGTCATTTCTTTTTAGCAATTCTTTTAAATAAGGTGTTGAAAAATGAACAAGATCATTATTAGCATTTAAATTAAAGTTTCTAAAAGCAATAATAGTATCAATGTTTTTAATGTCTTCATTATAAAAATTATTTAAATAAATAACACTAAAAAGATCTGAGTATATTTCTCTATAATGTAAATTAACATTGCGTGTCCATATTCTTGTTTTATCAACATCTTTAGGTAATTGTTTTTGTTTTGGAATTAAATGAGATAATTCATGAACAAAATAGAATTTAGAAAAATAGTCTTCATTAATGTCGATACCATTAAGTTTCAGCTCTCTTTTAATTTCACTTTTTATGATATTTTTTGTATTCAAGCAGTCTTCTTCATTAGACAAAAAGAACAAATAAGAACAATTTCCATTATAAAAATTATCATACTCTAAACCAGTAGGATATATCCAAGCATTTTTACGATCACTATAATTAATAACTGAATAATGATTGTCTATATTATCGTTTAATATTTTTTGACTTAATACGCCAATAGAATTATTTTTATTGATTTCATTAATCTTGTTTACAGACTTAATCTCTTCTGTATTTAATTTTTTATAATTAAAAATATTAAATACAAAAAGATTTTCGTTATCATAACGAGATAAAAAATCATTTTTTACTTTATCATTGTCAAAGTCGTTTGAATATGCAGACATTGAAGTTATTAATGTTATCCCTATAAGTGTTTTCTTAAACATAAGTTTCCTTTAAATTATAATGTTTAATATAAATGATTTTTTTTATTTTTTCAATAAAAAAGTTTCTCTATTGAATAAATATGCTTTTAAATCAAGAAAATTTTTATGAGTTGGATAATACGGGATTGCTTTATACTTTTCATTTAAACGAGATTATTTAAATTGAAGTGGATTTAAAAAAATTAAATTCTTGTCAATAATCAAAATATTTTTTTAGAATAAAAATTTAAAATTAATTATTGAAACAAAAAAAATAATATGCTTCAATAATTAAGTAAATATAAAAATTGGAGAAAAGAATGAATGTAAAAAATATAGTAATAATTTTAATTGGGATACACAGCTTAACTGCTTGTACTTACATGGAAGAGTTATCGGAAAAACAAGAAGTAGAAAGGTTAGAATCTTTTGAAAAAAAATGTGAAAAAATTGGGTATAAAAAAGAAACGGACTCTATTAGAAATTGTATTTTAGAATTTGAAAAAAATTATCAACTTGAGCATAAAGTTTTTATGAATGAATTAAACACAAGAAATCATATAATATATTATTGAAAAGCTTATACTTATAACTCTTGAATAAGCTTTGTTCGTTTTTGTTTTCAATTCTGATCATATCTTCTTTGATTCTGGTTGTAAAAAAAGAAAGGATAAAAAAACATAAGAATAAGACTTTAAATAAAATTTTTATATGCTACTATATATAAAGACAAGAAAATAAAAAAAGAGGTGTAAATGTCTAGCTTGGCAAGAGAATTTAATCAAGAAAACTTGGTTGTTGTAAAAAAAATTGATTTTAAGTTTATTGAAGAAGAAATTCGAAAAGGTTCTTTCGGTTTGGAAGCGAGAAATGCAGATTTCAAAGGAGATAGGGCAGCGTCTGTAAGAAAAACAGAAGATGGAAAAATATTGACTGTTGAACATTATGAACGAAAAGAAGAAGGTGGATTGGCGGTAGTTAATAAAGTAGATCAAGAGATTTATGAAAAATTTGAAAAAGTAAAAGCTGAAAGGAAATCTCAGATTGAACGTAGAAAACGTTTGAGAAGATTTTAAAGATAATGATAAAATTGTTATCAAGATAAAATAAAGACCGCTATGCGGTCTTTATTTTTTTATGCTTTCTTTTACTGGTTTGTATGACATTCTATGGATCGGACAAGGTCCGTATTTTTCTAATGCTTCTTTATGAATCTTAGTTCCATAACCCTTGTGCTTTTCAAATTGATATTCAGGGTATTTAGATCCGTCTTCAATTATCTTATGATCGTGTGCAACTTTTGCTAAAATAGAAGCGGCAGAAACACATTCAAATTTAAAATCGGCTTTAATTGAATAATCTGAATCAACTTTAATTCCTTCTGGTAATCTATTTCCGTCGATAATTGCATAATCAACTTTTTCCAATTGATTAACAGCTCGTTTCATTCCTTCCATTCTCATGGCAAGGATATTGCTTTTATCAATTTCTTCTGGCGTAATATATACGATTTCAAAATAAAGAGCTTTCTCTTTAATAATAGTGTAGAGTTCTTCTCTCTTTTTTGCCGTCATTTTTTTTGAGTCAGTCAATCCTTCGATTGGATTGTTAGGGTCTAAGATGCAAGAAGCAACAACTAGATCACCAGCCAAAGGTCCTGCTCCTTAATTTAATATAACATTTTATTATTAATTTATTGTCCAAAATAATCATTCAATTATTTTTATTTCTTTATAATAGAAAAATACACATCCTATAATTGCCGATAATAATTGTATTGATGCAGCTATTGGTTCTTCAACTGGTTGTGTGAAATTTATTATTAAGCCAATTATCACTAATAATGATATAATTAATGTAAAAGATGAAAAAACAACTTTTCTATTTATATTATTAAAGTTATAAGTTGAACACAAAGATAAATAAGAAGCGAATCCAGGAACTCCTAACATTAATAAATAATTGATTGTATCAGGAGAATTATTTAATTTAGTAATAAAAAAACCTGAAGCGATCCAAATTAAGATAAATAAAAAAAATGTTAATAATATAGTGAGTAGTGTTTTCATTTCAATTCCTGTTTTAATTTTATTCTTTCTTTTTTATATTATATTATTTTTGTTTTTTATCAACTTCATTATAGAACTATTGTATTAAATATTTATTGAGATAAAATATTACTATATTTATTAGTATATTTAAATAAAGGTATTTTGTATGAAAAAAGCAATAATAGTTACATGTGTTATTTCAATTTTAACTTTTTCTAGTTTTGTTGAAGCAAAAAAGGGTGTAGGATCTTTGCTAAGAGGGCTTAGGGGAATTGAATCTATAAATGGAGTTAAAAACTATTCTTATAATACACTTACATTAGAAAATTTAAAAAAATGTATTTTAAAGAATGAAAGCCTCAATACTGAATTTGCCAAAATGTCTATTATAGAAGAGAATCTAGAAAAATACAAAGTAAAATTAGACAATATGGAGTATAAATTAAATAATAAGCAATTATTTAATTTTTATGATCAAAAAGATGTTGATAATTATAATAATTTAATGATTAATTATAATAACCTAATACTTGATTTTAATCGACAACTAACAATATACACTCCTGCCGCAGAAAAATATAATACTGAAACTATTGAGTACAATATAATGTGTGGAGACAAAAGATATTACGAAGATGATTATGAAATAATAAAAAAAGAATTAAAGCTATAAAGAACTTAAAAACTTTAAAATTTTAGAGTTATTTACATAAACATTATAATATTTCCAAATAGAGTAAGCAATAGTAAATATCCTATTAAGGAAATGGAAGGATACTTACTTATTTTGTTTTCAAATTCATTAATTGTGCTTTATTGAATTTCAGTTTTTTGATATTTAGGGCTTGCGAAGTATCAAATTAAGCCCTAAAAATTATATTTTAATTACATAGTTAATACTACTTAATTATTAATAGTGGTGATTTTTTTGACAAAACCCCTTTTCCATTTTTTCCATTCTGAGATAAGTCTATTTGTATCCCTTCATCTTCCTATATTAAATAATAAACACCTTCATTTATATTTGCTGTTGCCAATGGATCATCAAAATTTAAAAAAGCATTTTTAAGAGATTCATTTCTATTTGGTTCTAATGTTTCTAGTTCTGTTATTACACCTTTTATATCTTCTTTATAACTGAGAATAACTCTTTCATTTTTTGTTATTGGATTGCTTTCTGATTGTTCTCCTGTTATGAGTTCTTTTTTTGTGGTTTTATTTGATATTACAATTTTAAAAACACCTATTTCTCTTTTTTCAATATGTAAATTTTTAAATTTATTTGATTTATCAAAAAAATGACTCAATTTTTCAATGTTTTGTAAATCAAATGTTTTAGTTCTTGATGTTGTAACTCCAGCATTTGCAACAGCAATGGAAGCTGTTGCCTGTGTTCCACTTCCTTCCGATGTTTCTTTTGGTATCATTTCTATTTTCATATTATATAAAAAAGAATTAATTCTATTTTCATCATAATAAATTAAACCATTACATTTAAATTCTCTATTTTTGATTTTATTTTCAATTTCTTTTATTAATTCTTTATTCATTTTTTTACTCCGTATTTAATATTTATTTCGTTAATTAACATATTATATTTTATTATTTTTGTAAAGATAAAATCATTTAGTTCTTGATTGCCATTTCTTAAATTGTTCATCATTCATGCTTGCTCTTACTGGTTTGTATGACATCCTATGAATTTCACAAGGTCCGTATTTTTCTAATGCTTCTTTGTGAATCTTTGTTCCATAACCCTTATGCTTATCAAAAGAGTATTCGGGATATTTTTTTGAATCTTCTTCAATTTGATGATCTCTTGTTACTTTTGCCAATATAGAAGCTGCTGCTATTCCTTCGGATTTTGCATCACCTTTAATCATATAGTCAGCAGGAATATTTAAATTTTTAGGGAGTTTATTTCCATCTATAATTGCATATTCAACCTTTTTAAGTCCTTCAATTGCTCTTCGCATACCTTCCATACGCATTTCAAGTATATTACTGTGATCTATTTCTTCTGAACTAATTTTAATAATGCAATAATCAAGTGCTTTCTCTATAACTTCTGGATATAACTTTTCTCTTTTCTTCTCTGTTAGTTTTTTTGAATCATTTAATCCGTCAATAGGATTGTCAGGGTCTAAAATAACAGCAGCTACAACGAGATCACCCGCAAGACAGCCAGCTCCTGCTTCGTCACATTCAGCGACATAAAGTAATTCGGATGCCTTCTTTTTTATTTCAATATCTCTTTCATCTAATTCAATCATTTTTCTTTAACTCCTTGTTTTTTAATTTTTCTAAATCTTTTTGACGTTCTATATATTCTTTTGTAGAAATAATACCATTTTCTAAATCTTGTATTAATAAATTAATATTCCTATCATATGATTCATAAATATCAGCTATTTTCAATTTATCTTGAACTTCATTAAAATTATTAATCTCTTTAAATGCCAAATCAATATATTCATCAAGAGAAGTTATTCTTGTATGACCTGTAACTTGCTGTATTTGTTGCTTTAATGAATTTACATCGAGTAATGCATTTTTAAAAGAATCCAAGTTTTCATAGTTATATTGTTTTATTAGTTTAACAAACAATTTTGTTATAAATCTATGTCTAAACATATGAGCACAAACTTTTTCTTCAATTTTGCTCTCATTTTTTAAAATAGTGAGTTCATTACTTATGGTGGCAGGAACAATAGCTTCACCAGTTTTTTCATTAATAAAAACAAAACCAGTATCAGATATTTTACCAATGGTATTTTTAATTATTTTTGCTCTATATATCTTAATAAATTTACTTAAAGAATAAAGATCAGAATCAGTGATTGGAACATATCTAATTGAATTACTGTTTTTCTTTTTAAGTGTTCTCATTTTTATTAAATTGTCGTTTTTTTCAATTGCCTCAAAAACGTCTTCTACCTTTAATTTTGCTATTTCACCTGCTCTTGCTCCTGTAACTTCCAAAAGTTTTAACATTTGTATTCTTCTTTGTTTTAAATATTTTGAAGATTGTGCATTGCCAATAGCTTCATAAAGTTTATCAATATTGTTTTGTGAAATTGGATGTCTTTTTTTCTTAGGCTCACTTAAAGGTATGGCTTTATGAACCCAACCAAGTTTTTTAAGGAATCCATCTTTATCAGATAAAGCAATATTGTATTCCTTTTTTTCTGCTCCTATCTGATTAAAAACAAAATCATAATCTCCATTAATATCACCTATATAAAAAAGAAAATCTAAGGTGGACTTAATAATATCTATAACAGTATTTGCTGTTCTCTTTTTTACTCCTTCTTCGTTAGTCTCTTTCATTAATTGATTGGACAAATTTAATAAATCACTTTCAAATAAATCATAAAAATCAATGTTTCTTTCAAAACAATACTTTATTACATGAGTTAAATTATTTGCCTTTTGTCTTATAGTATAATAACTTCTATTATAATCATTTAGTGTTAATAAATATGAATTAACTAAAAAACAAGGATATCCATTTGGATAATTAACAAATGGGATTTCTTCAATTTGCTTCATTTTAAAATTACTACCATTAAAATATGAGACTAATTCAACCCCCTTAAGAGAATTAACCATTTGATTTTTCATTTAATTTAACCTCTTTAATGTTTACAACTTTATTGGAATCATTATTATGACTACAAGACAATATAGATAAAAGCTCTTTTCTGCTTATTTCAGCCAATTTATTACATCTATTTAGGTCTTTGGTTTTCTCTATCTGTTGAAGAGAATTTATACCTTTTGATACTCCTTGGATTAATATCAATTGTGCTTCTTGTAGTTGTTGTATTTTATTTTCTAATTCTCTAACAGTAAGCTCTAAACCACTTTTACTTGTTTTATTAGAAACAGATGGTTTATCTTTATTGTTCTTCAATGCTTCAAGAGCTTTAATTCTGCATCTATTTAACTCTTCGAAACCACCATCAATAACATTTGGAGATATTCTTTTCAAAGTATTTAAAGAAGTTTTTTCTATGCCAAAATCTTCATTTTCATACTTAGATAATCCACCTTGTGACTTTAATAATTTTATTAACCTTTTTTTATCATCCTGATAAATACAAGGGTTTTCTTTTACATGAATAAGAAAAGAATGGATCGCTTTTATTACTTCTTGGTTTTTTAATACTCTTTTATCTTTACTCATTTTCCTTCCTTTATCTTAAATATTATATCATAGTTAGTTCCATTGTCGTCTGAAAAGAAATCGGGTTCTATATCTATTTTTTCTTTTTCAAGTAAATCTTCAATGTAATACTCTAAATCTTCTTCTTCAATGATTTCAAAATCTTCGCAATTATACTCTCTTTTTATTAGATTTAAAAGGGATTTGTCATCTTTTTCGTTTTCTATGATATATTGGGTTTTTACATTTTTTAAAACACTACCTTTACTATTCTCTGTTATGTAATTATAAAGGTGTTCTACGTCAGTATGACCTAAAAACCATCGTAATGTATCCATGCTTCCTTTATTGTTCCAAAAAAATGTCATTGCAAAAAATCGTCTTAATTGATGCTGTCTAAAATACAATCTTTTACCTTCTTTCTCTGTCATTTTTATATAGTCAAAGAAATAGTCTAAGTTAGAATTATAAATAACAGACTTTAATTCACTACTTTTCTTTATAGGGTTGTTATACATTGGCAATAAAAACAATGGAGATTCAGTTTCAGGATTCAAAATATTATTAAATTTTTGAATGTTTTTTATCATATCAATGGCGATATCATCTATTGGTAAAGATAATGTATTTTTTGTACCAAATAATCCTTTGCTGCTTTTTGATTGATGAAACATTAATGTTCTATCAATTGGATTTAAACAATTATGATTCTTTAATGAAAGCATTTCAGATTGTCTTCTTGCCATTAATGCTCCAACTACAACTTGAACCATTCCGTAGTAAACTTTTAATAAACCATAAAAACTTTTATTTTTTCTAAGATCTTCAAATCTGTTTTTTTCATTAGGTAAATACCAAGTTTCAACGCCAATGTTTTTAAGCTTATCTGTAAAACAATTATTAAGCCATTCAGGATGACGAACTCCAAGCTTTTTCATTTTATTTTCAGTCATAAACCTTACAATATTTTCATAAGATTTTAATAAATCTTCAGAATAATCATAATGAAATTCTATTGCTTCTTTTATGGCATAAAAAACAGATTCAGAAGGAACATTTTGAAATCTTTTAATTTCTTTATTATTCGGTATAAAATTGACTATTTCTTGTTTCTTTATATTAATAGGTAATGTCATGCCTAAATTATTTTTATCTTCAATTTCACATAGCTTTAAAAAAGCTTTTTTATAGGAGTCTAATGAAGATTTATTTAACAATGTTTCTTCTGAATCCACATAATAAGAATTCATTTCTCTGTTTTCTATGTATTTTATATGGTTTACTTTTAAACATTCTGGATATCTATTTTGAGTGTATAACTCTTTGATTAATGTATTATTGGATATTTCTTTTGCAATTAAATATAAAGAGTTTTCATAACTTCTTTTCTTTATTTCATTTTTCATCACCCAATTCTGAAACATTACTATCTCATCTTTGCTAAGATTTAACTTATCACAATCTTCTTCTGTTATCTGATAATTTAAATTATTAACAGTAGGTAAGTTTTCTTGTTTTATATTTTTTTTAAAATACTCACCAAGTTTTTTTGAGTAATCATAAACAGATTCGCTTTTTTTATTAGAAAATGAAACTTCTTCAATAAGAAATTTGATGTTATCAGTCGTCAATAAAGAAAGCCCTTCTGACTTTATGTTCAATAGTTTATAATTATTAAGTAGATCTATTAAAGTAACAACGTTGACAACATTCTTTCTTATTTTTTTTGGAGAAAGTTCAATTCCTTTTGTTGGATAGTTAACATATAAGATCCAATACTTTATAGTATTTAAAAGTTTTTTATTTTTTATAAGTTCTGTTCCATCATGGATTTTTATATCGAAATTAATTTTTGCAAGTTTTTTTCCACCAAAATCAAGTTTCCATACATTATCCTTAAAATCACTTTTAAGAAATCTTTGGTTTATTATTTTATCATTTGAATCTTTTAATATTTCTTCTAAAAAGTCTAAATTATACATTAATAACATCCTTAAATAAATCTGGGTTTATATTATTCTCTGCTTCTTTTAATATTGGTAAAAAGCTTATGTTTTTATTCTCATTTTTTATTTCACTTCTTAATCTTTTTGAAAATTCAGCCCAATAAATGGCTTTTGGGTTTATTTTCTCTGAACTTTCAGAAACAGCTTTTTCAATAGAAAAAAGGGATGAGAGAATATCTTTATTTATAGAAATAAACACTTCACAATCTTCTTTATTTGATTCAACCTGTTCTTCTTTTTTATAAGATATACTGTTTTTCTTAATAAAATCATCTAACTCTTCCATGCTTGAAAAACTGCTTGCTCTATATAAATAATCACTATCTTTCAATGCCTCACATATAATTCCTTTTTGAAATATTCTAATCCATCTTGTTTGAAAGAAATTAAGTATTACCTCTGGTAAATATCTTGCTAATAGTTCTGGTTTATATTTTTCATGTCCAAGCACTTTTGACATTTCACTTGCACTTTCTGTTTTCAAATAAGTTTCAACACCTTTTGATGCTCTTAATTTAGTTAATGTAAGATTAAAAACATAATTCAAAGGATCTTCAATAGAATCAATATTCGAAAAATAATCCAACCTATTCTTTAATTCAGCTAATCTCATGTTAGAAGGAGAAGGAACAATCGTTTTATTTTTGGCTTTTGTTTTTAGATTTTCATTTAACCCAACAAATAATTTACACCAGTCATTGTTTCCATTTTCTTTAAGATCTTCTCTGATAGGCTTCGTAGAATTAATTAATAAATTAACAATATGTTCAGTTTTTTCGTTTAGAAGTATATTTTGTTCAGCCAATTTAGAACCTCTTCTTAATTTATTTCCTGATAAATACGTTCCAGCATCAGTTTTCTTTATTCCGATCAAATTTTCATTCAGATCATATAATTTAAAATTAATCAAAAAACTATCTGTTATTTCTGGATGATTATCTACTAAAGCAAACATAAAATACTCCAATGTTGAGTGAGTAGGAATACCTGACTGAAAAAGCATGTCATTTATTTCTAAATCACTTTTATTTCTCTTTTTAAACTCTCTTGAAGATATATTAAAGTCGCCTTTTTTTAAATTAAACAATGGTTTTTTATAATGTTTTTCAAACTCATTCAAATAGAAGGTATACCAACCTTGAGCAAACTCGATATCAGCAACTATTTTTGAAAACAATAAATCAATGGCTTCATTGTCATTGAGATTCAATGGTATTTCAGTAATTAGTTTCTTTTTATATTGAATGCCATTATTGTGCTTTATATTAGTAAGAAATGATTTTTTGTCTTTTTTTGGAGCTATTGGATATTCTGATATTGGTAAATTAATTAATCCAGTTTGAATGAAAATAAAATCGAATAAATTTCTGAAATCATTCCAGTATCTCATTCTTGAATTCAAACAATAATTTTTCTTTTGTCCGTCTTCAAAATATTCTCGACAAAACAATTTAATTATTTCAATAGAATAAGCTTCTTCCAATAACTTATATTTATCTTTAATATTTTCTTTGAGAAATAAATTAAAGGTTTTTAATATAGGTAAGCTTGATTTTAATAAAGAACCACCGTGTAGAGAAGTAAATATATCAGCTTGTGATACAATGTTTTCCATTTCTTTAAAACTAAACAATGGAGTTAAATCTACTATGTTAAAAAAGTAAGATTTATCATTTCTCGGATCTTTAATGTGATATTTATTGTAGTAGTTGATTTTGTGTTTATCGAATGAAGCGATATCAAGTGATTCTGGCTTAATATCTTTTAAAGAATTATGTTCTTTAGAAAGTTCATCTATAATTTTTTGAAATCCTTTACGACAACGAGATAAAGAATCTTTGTTAAGTTCAATATATGTGGGATTTAAAAATGTTAAAAACTTTGAAAAATCGTTCTTTGTTTCTTTTGATGAAAGTCCTATATAGGTAAGCTTTTTATTTTGAAGAGAATAATAACAATTAAGAAAGGTGATTATATTTGAAATAAACTTTTCACTCTTAACGTGTTCCATTTTAGATATGGACAATATTTTTTGGACAACATTTTCATCAATATTTTCAATATTGTAATTTTTTAAAAACTTTGTTTTTGATAATATTTGGTTGTTTGAAAACATAAAAAGCCCTATAAATAGATTTGATATAAATCACATTATAGAGCAATTAATTATATTGTAAATACTTTTGGACAAAAAATGTTAAATTAAATTAGCTCCTGCTTCATCAACGCCAGCAACTAAAATACCTGCATTTAATTTTGATATAATTTTTTCGTCAAAATTTGGTTTTTCTTTTTTCTTTGTCATTAATTATTCTCCACTCTAATATTAAATTATATCACTTATTGTTGTTTTTTCTAATTTCATTTTTAAAAGATTCTTTTTCATTGTCATTCATACTTTCATATTTTTCAATTAAACTTAAAGAAAATATGGATATCGCTTTATGAAACCAAGTTGTAAATTTAAAGGCGAAGAGATTGTTTAACCATTGTTCGGATAAATACTTAGACAACTGACCTTCATATAGAAAAGACTTTTCTTTCTGGCATTCAATTAATTTTTCAGAGAAATTAGTTTCATCGATTTCTTTGTTAGATTCTTCTAGCACTTTAAATGAAACTTCGGGTCTTGGTGCTCTATCAGGGAAAGCGACTCGACCACTGACTGCTTGTGAATAATATCCGATTTCAACTTTTGTCTCTTTTCCCATCTTGAAAAAGATAATACACTTATTAGGGTTTATTTGATTAATACTAGATCCTGGTATTTTATCTTTATTTGTTTTTTTAACTTCTATCTCTGAAAAAAGTTTTTCACCGTCTATTGTGTAAGAAATAACAAGGTCTGTTATCTTAGATATACTTTCGTCTTTGTTTTTTAAATCGAAATATTCTTTATTATCATAAATCCTATTAAATATGATGCCATTTAGATTTTCATTAATAAAAACATTTTCGGAATTAATTGTTTTTATTATTTTTTTCTTTAAATAAGTATCAACGTTTAATTCTCCTTCTTTTGTTTTAATATTTGAAAATTCTTCAATATTATTTTTTAAAACCTTGGATAAAACATTAATAATTTGAAACGACAACATATAAAACTCCTTTTAATCAAAGAGAAACTAACAAAAAAAAATAAAAAAGTCAAAGAAAAAAAGAACCACAACAGTAATTCTTTTTTTTGATTTATTTTAATCCGCCATTTTTAAACTTATAACAAGCATTGTTATTATCATATAAGCTCATAAAATAATAATCGTCTTCGTCATATTGACTACACATTAATTCCATTTGTTCTTTAATGCTTTCCACAAACTCAGGATTTTTTTCTAGCTCTGCAAGTTGTTGCTTAACTTGCTTAACTTCATCATAAGTCGCTTCAATACCGTATTTTTTCAACAGATTCATCATTTCACTATCATTCATACTGGCAGTATCGCCTTGAAAATCACCAAGAATTTCTTCCTCTGGTTCTTTTTCAAAATAATCACCAGCGTCTAAGCTTGTATCAATACCTATACCATTATTCACATTTTCAACGGCGCTTTCAAATTTAGGACTATCTACCTTATAATCTAATCTACTGGCGTCAATAGAATCAAAGGATAAAGAGTTTCCATAATCATAACTAATCATTTCGCCTTTTTCGTCTTCAATGATTTCAATAGTATCTAGCTCTTCTCCTCTAAGATAATCATATTCATCACCAAAAGATATTCTTAAAAAACACTTATCTTTTTCAGCTAAACAATCTTTATAATGAACAATGGAATTATTTACCATGTAATCAACATTTGAATAAAACTTACTATCGTTAAATGAATATTTTGCTATATTGTTTAGTTTTCGTATCTTTCTTAGACCTTCAGTTGATTTAGGTTTAAATGTCATAGTATAGAATTTAAATTCGTCGTTTTTGTCGAATACAATTTTTCCCATAATGTTACTTCTAAATTGATTAACATTTAATTTCAAATAACAAGGAGTATAATCTTTTGCAAGCTTAGGATGTTCTGCGCTACCACATTTAGAATCCATAGAGATAAGGTTTTGTTTGAAATGCTGTCTAAACGTATCATTCGTAATCATTGAATCAACCCATTTATCTTTTTCAATTTCCTTTTCTACTAATACTTTTTGTTCTAATCCGTCTACAACTTTTTTAAGGTCATATTTAAAATTAGATAACATTTCATCTTCAGCTTTTGTTCTTTGCATTTTCATAAAAGAATACAATGCTAGGCTAACAATAGTAAGTGCGCCCATAGCCTCTATCATAGTGACACCTTTTTTTGATCTCATATTAATTCCTTCTAACTTTTATACAATAAATAGTATTCCACGTTTTTTTTAATTTTAAAGTTGAAATCTATATTTTTTTTAAGTAAAATAAAAGTAAAGGAGTTTTTATGTATAAAAAAAAAGGTAATGATCGAAATAAAAAGATCGAAGCAATAAAAAGATATTATGATAAAATAAACAAAACAGAAGAGTCTGCCTTGAAGTATGTAAGAGAGCAAACTATAAAATGGCTTGCAGAATCAGAAAAGACTAGATTTCAAATTGAAGAAAAAATTTTCAAAAATATAGATAGAAAATATGAAGAAGCAATTTCAAAAATATTAGATCACTATGAAAGTTTAAACTACATTAATGAAGAACGTTTTGCTGAAATGTTTATTAGAAGTAAATTTTATGAGTACAATGGAAGAACAAAAATAAATAATGAATTGAAAAAAAAAGGTGTAAATCATGAAAATTATGAATCAGTTTTTGAAAAGTATGACTTCAATGAATCTATTTTAGAATACACAGAGAGAAGAACAGAAGGAAAGGAGTTGACACAAAAAGAAATAGATTCTTTCCAATCAAAATTAATAAATAAAGGTTTTAATTTTGAACAAGTATCAAATGCTCTTAAAATAATAGAAAGAAAGAAAGTCGTTTTTGATTCAAAAGAGGAAATAGAAGATTTAGATTTAAGCCCAACGATTAAATTTATAGAAAAACAAATGAGAAAAGGCTACGGTTTAACAAAAATAAAAATGGAATTAAAGCATAAAGGTTATATTTATACAGAAGAACTTCTTGAAGAGTTCGATTTCTATGAAGCCGCTTATAATTATAAAATAAAAAAATACGGTGAAAAAGTGGAATCAGATTTTAAGATAAGACAAAAACAACAACAACACATGTTGTCAAGAGGTTTTGATTTTGACCAAGTAAAAGAATCATTCAGTGACGAATAACAAAAAAAAGACTCTTTCCAGAGTCTTTTTTCTTTATTTCTTTTTCTTTTTATTGTAGATTTCGTCAATTAAATGTTTATACTTTTTCATTATTACTTTTCTTTTAAGCTTTAATGTAGGAGTGATTTCATTTTCAAGAACAGAGAATGGTTTTTCCAATAATTTAAACTTCTTAACCTTCTCAAATCCATGCAAGTTTTCTTGAACTTCTTTCAATCTGTCTTCAAGCATTTTTTTAATATCAGTATGCTCTAACAATTCTTTTTTATCTTTAAATGCAATAGCTTTTTCTTTTGCATACTCTTCAAGTAAGTGATAATCAGGAACAATCAATGCTGAAACAAATGTTTCACCTTCTGCAACAATGGCAATTTGGTCTACAAACTTATCTTTCATTATTGTTCCTTCAACATTTTGAGGTGCAACATATTTACCATTAGAAGTTTTCATAAGTTCTTTAATTCTTTCTGTGTAATATAAATTACCTTCTGAATCTATTCTTCCAGCATCACCTGTTCTAAACCAACCATCCTCTGTAAATGATTTGCTATTTTCTTCTGAAAGTTTGTAATAACCTTTTGTTATACTCGCACCTCTAACCAATATTTCATCATTATTTTCTTTATCAATTTTAACTTCAACACCTTTGATTGGTTTACCAATAGATCCAATAGCAGGAATCTTAGTATAACAAGATACAGTAGCTAATGTTTCAGTTAATCCATAGCCATAAATAATAGGCAGAGATAAACTTTGGAAAAACATATTAACATCATCTTGAAGTGCTGCTCCACCACAGTTAAAGAATCGAACTTTACCACCAAAACTATCTTTGAACTTTGAGAATACTAATTTTTCTGCTGCAAGGAATTGCAGATATAGGAATGGACCTATCATTTCATTGTTCATTTTTCTAGCAAAAATCTTACGTCCAACACGAGTAGCCCATTTAAATATTTTCCTCTTTGAAGAACTTGCGTTATCTAAATCTGTCTGAACTTTTGTGTATATTTTTTCAAAGAATCTTGGAACAGAAGACATTAATGTAGGTTGTGCTTTCTTAATTAATTTAGCTACATTTTGTGGATTATCTATATAATAATTTTGACCACCACAAACCATAACATAGTAACTCCAAGCACGTTCAAAAACATGACTCAAAGGTAAAAAGCAAAGGCTGCGGTCTTTCTTAGAAACAGATATTCTTTCTTTATTTGCGTCGATAGCAGCAGAAAAGTTTTCATTATCTAACATAACACCCTTTGGCATACCTGTTGTTCCAGAAGTATAAATAAGAGTTACTAAATCTTCTTTTTGAATTGAATTTTCAATTTCATTCAAATCTTCAATTCTTATTTTGTCATTATCAATATAATCAAAACAAATATCTAAAACACCATTATCTTTCATTAGGATAACTTTCTCTAATGAAGGGCAGTTGTCTTTAACTGCATTTATTTTGTTTAGTTGTTCTTCACCTTCAACGAATATAATTTTTAAACCAGAATCATTAACAATATGTTCTAAATGTTTCTCCATTGTTGTTGGATAAATTGGAACAACACACATTCTTGATTGTAGACAAGCAAAATCGACAAAATGCCATTCTGGTGAATTGTTTGAAAAAATACCAACTTTGTCTTGTATTTCTAATCCAGAATCTAAGAAAAAACTAGCTAATGCTTGAATATTGTTTTTTACTTGCAGCCAAGAATAATTCATTTCTTCTTTGTTCTTTTCAAAAATCATAGAAATATCGTTTTCTCTTTGATATTGTTTCTTTAATAAGTTATGTAAAAAATTATTTTGTTCCATTATTTCCCTCATTATTAAGTATATATTCGCTTATCTTAACAGAATCTGTCATCATATTCAATAAGTTACCATTAATTGTAGGTGAAAGTTTGTATGAATCTCCATTTTTAGGAACGATTACTAAAGTCGGTGTACTTGTAATATGATATTTATCAGCAAGTAATTCATTCTTCATAATTTTTAATTTGATAAATGAGCTTTTGTATGCATTTTTAGTTAAAAAATAATCCGTATCAAAGTTTTCAACAAAATAATTTACCAATGTATCTTCGTTATAAATATATTTTTTATTAACGTGAATATTTTTAAATAAATGATCGTGAATATCAACTTTTAAACTGTCTGCCATATAATAAGCTTTTGCATATTCTTTCATATACATAGAAACTTCAATTGGCACATAATGAAATGATATTGGTTTATTTGCTGCATATTTTTGATATACTTTTACAATATTTTCATTTTTAAAGCAATAGGGGCAACCATAAGAAAAGAAGTATAAAACTTGTATTTCTTCTCCTTTTTCTCTATCAAACAGAAGAGATTTTTCAGCAGTTCTTTCACTAGTAAAATCTAACTTATCGCTTTCATTATTTTTTTCTGCGTAAGCAGGAAATAAAAAGCTTGCAGCTAATGCAACAGTAGTTATTTTTGTTATAACATTCATTCATTTGTCCTTAAATAAAAAAATTGAATACATTTCGTGTATTCAATTCTATACGATATTAAAAAAAAATCAAAAATTAAAACAATATTCCCATCTTAGACATTAATATTAAATGGTTTGTTTTATCTAAAATCTTCATTTCGTTATGCTCTTTTTTAATTTTTTCAAAGAAATTATTAAAGTTAACCTCAATAGAATCTTCTAAATAAAATTCAGCACCAATATTTATTTTTTTATCTTTTCTTGATTGGAAAGTATGCTTAATTTTAACAAGAATAGACAGATATTCATTTTTATTATCTATGATTAACGGAAAGAATCTTTCACTGTCTTCTGTTAAATGGCTTAATATTTCACTGTTTAATATATTTTCTTCAAAAGAAATACCAACACCAATTTTGGACAAATCAATCATGCCACCAATAATTTCAATATTTTTTTCAGGTAAAAACAAAGAAACTGCTACTTGCGTTTTAGGAGAGTATCTTGTGTTAACTCTTCTTTTCATGACATTGATTTTTTCAGGAAAAGCACAACTAACAAAACTTGCATTATCATTTTTAGTTAATTTAGTTAAAATAAAGCTATATTCAACACCTTCTTCTTCATAAAAACAATTAACTGCGTTAGGGAAAATTTTATTTGCGTATGTAATAAAAGGATTGCTGATAAGAATTTCATTTTCTTTTGAATTGCTTATTACGTTGTCGTAATATTTGTAACCTTCTTTATCAACAATAGTTATCTTTGTCTGATCTCTTAAATATGTATCAAATAAATGTTTGATTCCTTCAACATCAGTAATGAATTTGTCTTCATTTTGTTTTAAAGTGTCTTCTTTACTTTTTGGAGCACTAAATGAATTGGCATTATTTAATGAAGAATTATGTATTTCAATTCTTTTTTCTTGTTCATTTATACTTATGTTTTTTTTATTCATTTTAAAAAACCTTTTTTTTGTCTTATAAATAAAAATATTAAATGCAAAAAAGGATTTGTCAATTATCTTTTTTTTGCTATTATTAATAAAAAAAAGAATAATTGAGGTCAAGAAATGAATTTAAAAATAAAATTATCTGTTGTGGCAATATTAATAAATTCGACATTGTCTTTTGCAGAAGAGTTGCCAAGTTTGGATTTAATAGATTTAAATGAACCTGTAAAAAAAGAAATGGTCATTGAAAACAAAGAAGAAAAAGTATTAGCAGAGTTTAATGATTTATCTGATTTATCTAAATTGGATTTAGGAAGTTTAGATTTAGAAATGAACACCATTTCAAAAATAAGAGAGACAATAGAAAATATTGATCCAGAATACAAAAACGCTCAAATATTCAGAAACGAAGAAGTTCCAAATCTTTATACAATTAAAAAAGGAACAGTAACACTTTACATAACAGAAGACGCAAAATATATAATCCCTACAATAACAGTTATCAAGGGAAAGAGAGTGGAATCCATTGAAAAAATAAAAGAAGAAAATAGAGTGAAAGAATTACTGGGAAGGTATGATTATGAAAGAAAAACAGTAAAATACCCAGCAGTAAATAAAAAAGATACAATTCTTGTTTTTTCTGATTTTACTTGTCCTTATTGTAAAGCAATGCACTCAAATATAAAAAAAATTAATGATATGGGAATAGAAGTTCAATACATACCATATTCAAGAGCAGGTTTTTCAAATAAACAAGTAGTATCTGGTCTTCAAAAAATAATGTGTTCAGAAACTCCATATTTAGAATATGATAACGCATTTGAAAATAGAAAAGAATTCATGGCATCAATAAATCCGATAAATTCTACTTGCAAAAAAGGAATAGATGTTGTAAAAGAGTCTATTCATTTAGGTTATAATGTTTTGGAATTACAAGGAACACCAATAATATATACAAAAGATGGTGTTCGTTTAGGTGGTTGGAGAAACTTTGAAACTTTCAAAAAATTATACAAATATGAAAAATTAAGAAGGGACTTGATTAACTCAGAAAGGTAATTTATGGGAATTAAATTTAACAATAAAGATTTAAAGAAATTGATGAAAAATGTAGATCAAAAAAAGAATGGATCTTTAAGTGGCGTATTTGAGAAAAAAGAAACAGAAGCGCAAAGACAATTAAAAGGAGCAATTGAAAAATTAAAAAATCCTCTAAAAGAAGATAAGATATTTTTAAATGAAGACGCTACAAAGTGTGTTATTTATTTAAAAGACGCAACACTACTATCAAATAACATTAGTTTAAGACTTGGTGCAAAGCAAATGAGTGAATATAAAAAACTTTGGCATCAAAGAATAAAGGATTTAGTAAAACCAAGTATTTTAAAAAAATGGGGCAATATCGAAGATAAAAAGTTTTTTATTGAATTTTGTTATGAAGTGAATTGCAATCATATGGACTATGACGGAAAAGTTAGTGCATTCAAAGCACCACTAGACGGTTTAACAAAAGCAAACTTAATTAAAGACGACAATGAAAAACATTTATCTATGATTTTGGCAAAACAAAGAAGAAGTAAAAGCAAAATACCAAATTTGATAATAATGATTTCGTTAGAAACAGATCCCGATAGATATTTCTCAGACGATTTTAAAGATTTTTTAGAAACTGTATAATAAATAAAGAAGCTTCCTAGCTTCTTTTTTCTTTTAAATAATTGATTATTTATTTTTTTGTTTTATCATAAAAAGAATAGAATAAATAAAGGAATAATTTATGTTTGATTTTTACAAAGATAAAAGTGAAAAATATGAAGACGTTTTTATATTGAACAATAAAATAATAAAAGCATTAATTAAGAAAAATCTGATAAAAATGTCTGATTTGGATAATTATACATTACCTTCTTCAAAAGAAGATATTATAAATAAAATAGAAAAGCTTTCTGGTTCTGCAAAGCTTTTGACTGATGTTATATCAAAGGTTCTTAATATCGAATCATACTTGAAAGCAAATAAGCAAAACATATACATAAACAATGTAATAGGCGAAGATTATATTGTTTTTGATAATACTTACTTTACAACAAATCCACTTTCAAACCATATAGAGAAATTAAAAAAGAATTTAAACAAATATAAAAATGATGAAATCTTGTTTAACAAAATAGGTTATATCTCAGAAAAAGAGTTTGAAGCAATAAAACAAGAAATAAAAACAGAAAAAGAATCAAAAGAAAATACATTTAGCCATTTATTGATAGAATCATTGTTTATAGAATCCATTAATAAGGCAATGGATAATGACGCTTCAAATTTAAGATTTTACTACAAAGGTCAAAGAATAAATGCCTTGCAAACAATAAATAGTTTAAGTTTTGAAAAAAAATTAAATGAAGCTGATATTTCTATCTATAATAAGTTTTCTTCTTACATTATTGATTTATTTAACGATAAACCAATAATAAAAGAACACAGTAATGGTAAATACAAATTACAGTTAAATACAGGTATAGCAAATGAAAGTGAAGAAGACGTTAAAATTATTGACATTAAAATTTCAAATCTTAATAAAACTGTTCCTAATGTTGTTGAAAAAGTAAAACTAGATTTAAAAGAAGAAAGAAATTTGAAAAAATCTCTTGATACTGCTTTTGGGTTATTTATTTTATCTTCAAAAACGAACAGGAAGGAAAGTGTTTATTCAATAGCACAAAGAGAACAAGAAAATCATAACAATGCTAGGATACTATTAATAGAAAACGACATAGAAAGAGAGTTTGCAAATATAACTCAAATGACTAAGTATCAAAATGCAAATGAATGGTCTAAATTGGATTTCGAAAACTATAATATAGTAATTTTTGAAAATGTCATTACAAAAGAAGACTTTGATTTTGTATTAAATCTTGCAACTAATGGTAAAAAAGTAATAGCAGGAATGACTTCAAACAATTCAATAGAAGCCTTTTCTAAAATACATAGTTTGGTAGATAATAAAGAAATATTATCAGATAATTTACTTGGTATTTTTCATACAGAAAAAATAAATAAAGTATGTCAAAATTGCTCAAATTCAGATAAATTATTTAAAGACCCAAATTATCAAGATTTATCAATGCTAGAATACTTGCCAAAGATGACTAAATTAATAAAAAGAGAAAGCAATCTTGGTTGTGAAAATTGTTATAAAGGATATGTCGGTTTAATAGAGGTTGGAGAATATCTTCATAATGATCATATATTGAGGTCTTCAATTTTAAATGGATTAGATTTAATGAACCTTAAAATAGAAAAAAATAGTGATTCTTGGCATAATATATTTGAGAATTCTTTATATTTATTGGAATCGCAAGAAATAACAACAAATTCTATTATAAAAAATCTAGGTTATCCGAAAAAATAATAGAAAGAAAAACAATTATTTAAAGCTCTTTTTTACGATTGGGCTTTATTTTGTTATAAAAATTCAAAAAATCACTTGACAATACTTTTTTTAAGTATTACTTTATCCACCTATTTCAAATTATAAGAAGGAACTATACAATGGCAGAGATGAATGAGTCAGAATTAGAAAAGAAAAATGCAAAACTAAAATCTACGTCTAGTGACGAAGATGAAGAGGAAGAATTTGAAAAATCAGAAGACACATCCGAAGTTGACTCTCTTCAACTTTATCTTAGAGAAATGGGAGCAATAAAACTACTAACTCGTGAAGAAGAAATAGAAAAAGCAAAAGCTATTGAAGAAGCACAAGCAAAAATGCTTGACGCAATAATGTACTGGCCGAAAACTTTGGAATGGATAGTAGAAAAATACGAAGAAGAACTTGAAAGAGAAAACCAAGAAAATATTTGTTTAGGAATTATTGTTGATAATACACAAGATGCTTTCGACGAAGAAACAATGCAAGCAGGTGATCTAAGTCAAGAAGAAGTAGAAAAACGTTGTGAAGAAATTCAAGAAAAACTAGTTGTATATATAAATTCAATTAGAGAAGATATTGAAAAAAATAAAACAATATCAGACGGTAAAAAGAATTATCGTAGAAATCCTCAGATAATGGAGATGACAAAAGAGCTTCAATTGGATCGCATTTTAGTGGAAAAAATAGTTTCTAGAATAAATGAAGTTTCTTCAAGAATAAGAGTTTTGAATAATGGTTGCATGCATATCCTTGAAACGTTAAACAAAACAATCAAGAAGAAAAGAAAGGAAATTGTGAAAGATTATCTTTCAAGATACGCAGATAAAAGTTTTATTTACTCTTATATTCCTGCTGATAAAGTTGATGAAGTCAAAGCTTGTATTAACAGAAAGAATATTCCAGATCCAGAAATTGCAATTTTAGTTTCTAAGGTAAGAGAGTTTAAAGAAAAACAAGCAGAGATGGCACAAATAGAAAACACAAACAATATTAAAGTTCCAGAAATTAAAAATATTGTTACAACTCTTCTTCATGCAAAAAGTCGTTCAGACCGTGCAAAAAAAGAAATGGTTGATGCGAACTTACGTTTAGCTGTATCTATTGCAAGAAAATACCCTAACGCAAATACTCTTCAATTTGTTGACACAATTCAAGAAGGTAACTTGGGTCTAATGAAAGCAGTAGATAAATATGAATATAAACGTGGATTTAGATTCTCTACTTATGCAACTTGGTGGATTAGACAAGCAATTAGTCGTGCTATTGCAGATCAATCTAGAACAATTCGTGTTCCTGTTCATATGGTTGAGAACTTACAAAAAATTGAACGTTGTAAGAAAAAACTAAAACAAGAACTTGAAAGAAACCCAACACCAGAAGAATTAGCAGAAGCTTCAAAGTTACCACTTGATAAAGTAAAAAAAGCATTGAAGGTTATCAAAGATCCAATTTCAATGGAGACACCAGTGGGTGGTGAAGAAGATGAGTCAAGCATTAGTGATTTCATTGAAGATCCAAATGGAAGTAAACCATTGGAAGAAGTAACCAACAATGTTCTAAGAGACGCTTTGGAAGCGGCACTTGTAAATTTATCTCCAAGAGAACAGGATATACTAAGAATGCGCTTTGGCTTTGGTGTTAAATCTGATCATACTCTTGAAGAAGTTGGTAAGAGATTCGATGTAACAAGAGAAAGAATACGTCAAATAGAAGCAAAAGCTTTGAAAAGTATTAAAGAAAGTGAAAATGGTGAAATCCTGAAGCACTTTATGATTAATTGATTTTCATTAAGATAAATAAAAAAACAATGATTTTCCAATCATTGTTTTTTTTTACTTGAAAGTTTTTTTTAATTTGTTTTAATATAAAAAGAATAAAAAAAAGGAATCTTTTTATGAGTGAAAAGCATAATGTAAATGAAATAAAGAGCAAAGCAAGATCGGGTGACTCTAATGCTCAATATTTACTGTCTCAGTTATTAAAGACAGGGAAAGGTCTAGAAAAGAATTTAGAAAGTTACAAAAAGTGGCTGGAAGACGCAGCAAAAAATGGCAATCATAAAGCAATGAAAGAGCTTGGTGATTGTTATGCAAAAGGTTATGCAGTAGCAACAGAAGAAATGGCTGCAATAAGTTGGTATAGAAAAGCAATAGAAGCAGGTAATGTTGAAGCAAATTTCAAAATGGCTAAAATATTATTGACAGGATTAAAAGATACAGGTGATGAGGAATTGCCAGAAGATTTAAAGGAAGCAGAGTCTTTGTTGAGAACAGCAGCTAATGAAGGTGTTGTTGACGCTCAATATGAATTAGGTCTATTATTTCAAATTAAAGCAAAAGGCTTAACAAAAGATTTTGTAGAATCTGAAAGATGGCTACGTAAGGCTTCTGAAAACAATCATTTGAATGCACAAAATGCGCTTGGTTATTTATATGCATTTGGTTCAGAAGACGGAAAAATAAAAGCAGATCAAGAGGAGGCTATGAAATGGTGGTCTTCTGCGGCTGAAAAGAATCATGCAGAAGCTCAATATAACTTGGGTGTAACGTATGCAAGAAAAGCAATAGAGAACTGGACTAAATCAAGTGAGTTAGGTGATCAAAAATCAAGATATATGTTAAACCAAATTGCAGGTTATGAATGGAGTAACTAAATTTTTAGTAAAAAAAAATAAAAAAAGACATTTTCTAATGTCTTTTTTTTATTTTTAAAAATAAATTAACTTCTTTTATCTTTGAAGATATCTTTTATGTGTTTGCCTGGTATAAATTTGAAAGCAACACGTTCACCAACTTCGAAGATAACACCAGTTTTAGGGTTGATAACTTTTCTTGGCTCTCTTTTAACACAAGAAAAACAACCAAAACCAACGATATTTACGTCTTTTTCTTCTGTTAGAAGTTCTTCGATTGTATCAAAAATAAAATTGATATTCTCAAGTTCTTCATTGTTAGTAGTGCGTTTCTTAGCCGCTACAAGCTTTGCTAATTCCTTTTTGTTTATCATAAAAACTCCTTTTTTATTCTACTACAAAATATTATAATGTTTTTTTTAGGCATGTCTAATTTTTTATATAATAGAAAAAGCATAATATCTATTAAAAAAACAAATATATAAATTAAAAAGTATTTTTTCCTTGACTAAAAAAAATATTTTAATAGGATGTAAATACACTATAAAAAAGGAATATTTTAATGATAAAAAGTAAAAAAAAATCAATAGCGATTGCTTTAATATCAATGCTTGCATTATCAGGTTGTGGTGGAGGAGGTTCTTCTTCTTTCCCTGGTTCTGAGGACGTAGATAAC
>CEUY01034925.1_pt1 | contig 52530 bp, 25 predicted proteins | sample 361481 | NCBI WGS metagenome assembly CEUY01 (sample SAMEA2622737, study PRJEB7988) | marine metagenome | isolation source: saline water (ENVO:00002010), including | reverse complement strand
CTGAAGTAAGTCAGAGTTGCGACCCATGCAAAGAATGTTAGAATACCGAGCTTGAAAAGAAAGCCGTTGAAAGAGAACGCTTCCAAAGCAGGAGTTGCATCAGCAGCGGCTGCGGCAATCATGACATTGGGGGGGTCGCCTACCATCGATGCCACTCCGCCGGTGTCGGACAAGATTGCCTCTGCGAGCAATGGGGGGACTGGATTAATCTCCAATTTATTGCAGATTCTCAAAGTCACGGGAGCGATGATTATGATCGCAGTGACATTGTCGATGACAAGAGATAGCAATGTGGTGAAGGTTCCGAGCAGGACAATCAACCTCCAAGGGTCGCCCTTGCTCATCTTGGATGCCTTGATTGCGACATACTCGAAGAATCCGCATATCTCCAAAATCGAGGCGAAAATCATCATCCCCAGTAGCAGGCCAATGACTTCCCACTCAATCCATCCCAACATGGTGTGCTCAAGTGTGTAAGTATCGATCAACTGACCGGCTGAGTTGTACTCTTCATGGAGGTGGAATACTCCTGTCCAATGGCCGTAAATTAGCATCAGGACAGAGCCGAACCAAGCGGCTATTGTCCTATGGACTACCTCTGAGAGAATTAATATGAACGATAGGATGAATATCCCCAATACCACTTGTTCCTGACTTACCATGGCCCGTCGAACTGCGAACACCCTAAATATTTCACGATTCAGAGAATTCCGATATGCCGATAAAACGGCGTTATTTTCCAGACCAGAAAACGGCGACGTTTCCCCTCTGGAAAACCAATCTTGATCCTGTCTCTACGGCCATGGAGTTGAACAGCTCGCCCCTCTCGCCAGAGTTTCCTACGATTCCCCTATTTGCTTTGACCTTGACCAATTCACGTGTTTCCAACTGATTCTTCAATTCTGCAATAATTGCATCGGTAGGCCCAGATTTTCCAACTCTGACAGTGACTCTAATTGAGGGGTCAGCAGACTGCCTGAGAATCCTATTTGGTATTGATGTCATATTGAATCCCCCAGACATCTCCTAGTCACGTTACCGCATCCATCACAAGTAGCAAAGACTCGCTTTGATACTATCCTAATTGTCGAGTTGGTGCCTGGAGAAAGAGCGGTCATGCATTTCCTGCATATCATCTTGGATATTGATGGGTCGGGCCTCTTTCCATGCCTCCTTCCTATCCTGATAATATCCCTAGCAGCCGCATCTGCAATTTGTTTGTCGTTGATATGCGAGAACAATGTTTTGGAAAGATCCGCTATTGCTTCAACCGCATCTGCCTTCCTCTTCTTCGAGGTCCGGGAACGACTTTTCTTGCCTCTGGAAATGATAATCCCTCACAACATTGAAGCTATTGAATTCCCCACATCATCGATTGACCTGTTCCCATCGATCCGTATTAGCAACCCCTTATCAGAATACCATCTGGCTAGAGGGGCGGTCTGTTCATGATAGGCGGACAACCTGCTTCTTACGGTCTCTTCGGTGTCATCCTTCCTCTGTACCACCCTCGCCAAAATTTCCTTGGGAGGGGGCTTGAACTCTATGTGGTAAATCTCGCCAGTTTCCGGATCCATCCTCCTTCCAACTATTCTTTCCACTATCGATTCATCAGGGACTTCTATTGAAATGACTGCTTCGACTGAGACTATTTCTGCTAGGGCCTCCGCCTGTGGGATGGTTCTTGGGAAACCGTCAAACAATACTCCCTTGGCTGCATCTTCGTCCCTTAGCCTCTCCGATATCAATCCGATGATTATGGAGTCTGGAACTAAAAGTCCCGCCTCCATGAATGTCTTGGCCTCATACCCCAATTCTGTCCCATTGGCTACGGCCGATCTCAGCATGTCCCCCGTAGAAACCTGCGGCTTGCCTGTCAATTCTGAAATTCTTCCAGCCTGCGTCCCCTTTCCAGCACCAGGAGGTCCGAAGAGCACGATTGAGCCAGTCATGTGAATCCGACCTAGTTGACAGTGATAACCGTCACTGACGGTTCTGTTCCCACCATAGATGCCCATAAGCGACCCATTGATCCATAGTCCACCCCTCGGGGAGCCCGCCCAGGGGAAGCGGTGGTGCTCCATCGGGAGCCTTTGGAATCTCAAGCGAAGGAAGTGAAGAAGCGCTCAGTGCGGATTCGATTTCATCGTTGCTAACCGTTCCAGTGAGTACCTCGCCGGAGACACTGGTCTCCATCGCCGCAGCCCTCCTCTCTGTCTGTGTTCCAGAGAGCAAAGCAGACCCCGGGGGTATCAACTCCTCTTCCGGCCTCAGACCTTCCGAGGAGGATCTCCTCATCCTCAATCCAATTACTAGGGTGGACGATAGCAGGAATAGGAAGATTACCGCATAAGCCCAAGAAGGAATGAGCCCGGTTCCAGAATCTCTAGATTTACTGACCTGAAGAGCGAGATTGCCATCGGTCGAGGTTACTTCGGAAGAAGTCGAGTTTGCATGCAGAGAGAGTTGCACAAGACCGAATTCGGTGGAGTCACCGGGACTTGCTGTTACTGTGATTTGGACTGACTGACCCGGGGAAAGAGGGCCTGAATGTGAAGAGTAGATGAAGACCGTCCACCCTTCTGGTGAAATGATGTCAATAGTGAATTCAGAGTCGACATTGCCCCAGTTGGTCAGGGTTACTTCGAACTCGCCTTCGGAGCCTGCCACGATACCCTCTAAGAGAGTGCTCTCGCATTCGAGCTTCAGCCATGACGATGGGAGCACCTCAACTTGCATCCAAACTGTATATGACTGGGAAACCCCACTAGGAGTGAATGCCTCAATGATGACTGGGACGGTATTGGGCAGGGGGCCCGATGACAAGTTCCCGGGTAGCTCCAAAGCGACCATGATCGTGGCTTCTTGATTCATGCCCATTTGGAAGTCCCTGGAAGAAAGGAACCCTGCGGACCACCCCTCTGGCAGGGTCCCCATTGTTAGCGAAACAGAGAGATCAACGTTTCCTATGTTGTGAGCGTGGATTGAGGCCACTCCACTTGTTCCTAGCGCAACCGATATCTTCTCATCGCCAACTAAATCCAGGTGGGCAAGTTCCAGAACTACTAGCTTCGTTGCATTTGTCACAGTTTGGCCGCCATCCTGAGTGGTCCTTATCGTGATTGTGTTAGAATCGCCCATCTGTGCAGTCATGGGAACAATCGTGTTGACTGTGACTATCGCCTCGGATCCTGCTGGAATTGTGAATGTGACCCCCTCCAGAGACTCGTCATCACCCTGAACAATTTGTACTGGCCATGTGTTGAGGGAAGAAAGGGCGGTGACCTCGAATGACATTGGCACATTTCCATCATTTGTTACGACTAATTTTGTTGCAATTGTGTCGCCATTCAAAACTGGTCTGTCATTTGCTACAGCGAGGGGGCCCAGAGGTATCCATTCATCCGATAAGTCAACTGAAAAGATGTCTGTTAGGAAATCCATGTTCTCGAATACCTCAACAGTTGCATCCTCTGTTGTGGAAAGGGTTGGGTCATTGACGGAAGTGGTGGTACATGAGAGGTCCTCAGTAGTCCCCGCAGCAGGCTCTCCGTTATCTGAATCGGGAACTCTTACCTTGATTGGTATTGGCAAGAATTGCAACCTTCCAAGAGGGTCCAGAGTGACATCAGAAGACTGACTATTCCCGATTGAAATTTGCCACTGATTTTCGGACTCGCAGACCACTCTATACTGAGTGGGTCCGTTGCCGGTATTCTTCACAGAAAGTGAGAAAATTGCCAACTCTCCTGGCTCTGCCCCTAGCTCCTCGGTACCAGCTGCAATTGTGTAAAGTCCCTCTACTCTCTCCACCTCAGCCTCTAGCCTCATCGAGTGAGAGACGGTAGGAGCGTTGACATCATAGAGGTTCAGATCAGTAACAAAGGTCCCGGGCAGTGCGTAGACAGCGCCGGAGGGGTTGTTGATATCCGTATCAACATCAGTCAGATTCAACTGAACAAGGATCCTGTCTCCGTCTTGTCCGAGAGGGGCTAATTCCCATGGGCCGGTTTCATTGAGTAGCTTCCACCACTCGTCAGAGGGTTGCTGCAGAATTCCATTCTCCGAAACAATCTGAACGGGGGAAACACTCAATCTCACGGTAATGGTTGAAGTTCCTTCATTCCTTAGCTCAAGGTCGAAGTATATCGAGCTCCCTGTCCGAGGGTCGAGGGTTCTTGTCATCGCCTGTTCCAACTGCGAAGGGGTCTGGGGGAAGTTACCGTCTTCCATCATCGGGGTGACCCTGACCCCAATTTGAGAAACGGTAACCGATATGACTATCCTATTGTTATCAATTCCAGAAGACCCGTCATTTAGCTCCTCAACAACATTATCCGAGTCTAATCTTAACTCGAGCAGGTGTTCGCCTGTAGAAGAGAACGAGTGAGGGAATGAGTGGGAGTCGAGATCGCCGCCGTTAAGTGAGGATCTGCTGGAAGTGTGAATTATTGTTCCCGTAGTCAAATCTTCAATCTCGATTTGATAGTTTCCAGTTGGTGCTGCGGCCCTATTGCCCCAGGCCGCCTCTATTAGGAGGGTGTCGCCCTGGAGAGGGCTATCGACTGATGTTGTCAGGGAACCCTCGAAGACCGCAAGGTCTGCTTTCTCAACCTCTGACGCACTGGCCGATATAACTAGTGAGTAATCCTGCAGGTAACCGCCGGCATGACCCACTTCAACGGTCCACGTTTCGATAATGTCGCTGACCCCCGAGGGCAGTCTGATTCTCTCGACATTGTTCAGCCTGTCCTCATTCCCACCCCCCATAATGCTGAATCCAGCAGAGAAGCTGTTTCCAATGTATACTGAGCCATTTGGAGCAGTGATTCTGAGGTCAAGGTCATTGACCAAGCGGGGAGCGCTCTGGTTAGCAATTGCTGATCCCTCTCTGTCGTTCCATACCAATGTGACATCAAGCCCGCCCATGGCATCGCTGGACATCTCAAATGTGTAGGCGAAACTGTGACCCGGCAGGAGTTGTCTGGAGTCGTCATAGAATAAATTCAAGCTCCCCTCTGAGCTTCCCATGATGTCGTCATTGAAAGTGCCAGATGGATACAAACTCTGTTGCAGATCCAGTTGCCCCCATCCCTCAAGTGCGTTTGGAATGTCGGGATTTCCAATATCCTCGGCCCCATTTATGAGAATGGCCCTGATTAGGTCGGAGCGTGGTTCGCTAATTCCCTCTGATTCCCTTAGGTACTGCCTGGTCATCGCAGCTGCGCCAGCGGCGACGGGAGTAGCCATGGATGATCCATTCAGGGCCATATAGAGAGGGGTCGTCCCATCATTATGGGTGGCTGTCGAACATGAGCTGCCACTTGCGTACTGTGCTTCCTCCGCTCTAGCAGAGCAAATCATAACCCCAGGAGCCACGATGTCGGGCTTTATCCTCCCGTCTAAGGTAGTCCCCGAAGATGAGGTTTCGGACACCGATCCTTCCGGGACACTAGAGTAGGAGCCTGTGGTTGAGGCCCCGACGGTCAGTGCATTCTTTGCGGTGCCCGGAGGGGTAACTGAGTTGGGGTTCGGACCAAGATCACCCGCTGAGAATAGTGCTAGGAAACGTGGATAGTCATAGATGAAATCATCTACAGAGCGAGAATCCGAGGAGTACTCTCCGACTAGATTTGTGTTGCCCCAACTATTGGTCTGAATCCTAGCCCCTTGGTCCCATGAGTGGGTGAACATCTCGTAAAGTGAACCCCACCTAGCAAGAACTCCTGAGCTATCGGCTTCTAGTTGGTAGAAGTGGAATGTGGAGTCGGGGACCATTCCAGCTGACGAGGAGTCTCCTGAACCGTCTCCCAATAGGGTGGCTGCAACATGAGTTCCGTGACCACTATTCATGTCAGAATGGCTGTTATCGGGGCCAAATTGGTCGTAAATCCCCCTAATCCTGCCATCAAAATCCCCCTGGTCTTCGTCGATTCCCGTGTCTGAAATTGCTAGCACTTCCCCTGATCCGTTGAGGGTGTTCCCACTTTCCAGATATGCCCCCTCAAGACCCGAAATTGCCCACGCATTGCTATTGTGAATTGTCAATTCACTGGATAGTTGAATGCTTAGTACCCTCCAGTCCAGAGCTATTGGCAAAATCCATGCCGGGTCAACCCCCCTCAACTGGCAAAGGCTAGAGTCGCAAATTTCGTCACGCCCGTAGTTTTCGGAGATTTGAGATAAATGCCATGAAAGCTCAGAAATTTCTTGTGGCTCCAAGTCGGATGCTGGGAGGACATCCAAATCAAGAAGGGCGCTCGAGGATGTGACGCCAAGAAGTTCTGGAGAAATCTTCCATGAGTTTGGCATCTCGCTGAACCATCTTGCATCGGCCAGTTTTCCCAGGTATTCGTCATAGTTGGTTTCGAGGGGGGCCCTTACAACCAAGACGCTGTCAGGGATGGAGTCAAGAATGCTGAATCCAGAACCCTCTAGCTCGGCAATCAAAGACGATAAATCGGAACTGACCGATTGAACCAAGATAAAACGTGTCTCCGATGAGGCTGGGGAAGTTAGCCAATCGGGACCGATAGGCATTGGCTCCCTAAGAGGGTCAAAGGTCCCCATTGGCGAGTACACAAGTCCGCTTGTATCCCTGAGGAGATATTCGGATTCAACCGCATTTTGGAGGGATGACCACTCGCCATTCCAGGCATAGTCATCTTGCGGGACCGAAAACTGACTCTGAGTATCTGCAGCTGCAGTCCCTGACCACGTCGATAGCATTAGGAGAAGTAGTGCCAATACTGACTTTCTCCTCGCGTTCATGGGTCCTTCGGACCCAAGGTTGACTTTTGACCGTTAACGCCACTTGATTACTCAATGAGTCACTATTTTGAGTCAAATAACCCGTCTCAGAGGCCGTAATAGCGGGAAATTGCTGAATCGGTCATTTCTACGCTCTTCCTCCAATCTGACTCTGTTCCCATCAAGGCCCGGATGCAGTCAATATTCTCTGGAATTACATCGCTTTCCTGGTGAATTGCTTGGAAATAGTACAGGCGGTCACCAACTAGCTTTACTCCATCCTCCCAAACGAAAATTTCGTGTAAATCGCCCCACTTTCTACCGATGTCACGAGCCATCTCCATGACCTCTGCGGTGGTTGTAATCCTATTTTCAGAGCCATTCATGATTATGACTCGAGGAGTGCCCCTCCAGAGATCAATTATTGACTCCGTTGTCAATCCATGCCCGGGTGGTAGATCGGCAATAATTGAGTGGACATGCATTATTGTTGTCGGAACTGCTACTGCTAGGCTGTTTATTTCTATCTCTGGCTTCACAGTCATTACATCTGGGCCATGATGACTAGGTACCTTGAGGACGGGTTTTATCGCATTAATTGGCCCTCTGTCCGAGTCGCCAGGGTCCGCTGCTCTGCGAATCATTGTACATTCAACTTTCAAAGAACCACAGTGCTCGAAAAGTGGTACCAAGGTACGTGATAGCCCTGTTGTATTACAGGAGACGACTCTTGTCCCCTGCGCATTGAGATTCTCGGAGTGGTTTGCGGATGACGTGTATGATAGTCCGGTTAGGGCGTGCTTTTCTCCACCTTGGAACATATACTTGATTCCGGCTGACTGGTACTTTGAGAGATTTTCAGCTCCCATCTTGCCCGGAGCGCAATCAACTACTACATCAGCTATCGAGAGTAAATCGGATAGCCCTCCCGAGCATTCGTAGCCATTCTCGCCGAAACGAGCTATTGATTCTTCGTCGTCAAATGTGCAGTACAGTGGGAATCCCTTCTTTACCGCCAAATCACATCCAAACGAGGGGCCAGTCTTAGTGACGCCGACTACTTCCATGTCATCTTGCGCGTCAACAGCGTCCGCGACACGCTTTCCAATTGTTCCGAAGCCATTTATTGCAACCTTGATTACTGCCATGGGATTACACCTCTCCTTGTCCGGATGCCCATGACTGCCCTCTATCAACATACCCATTCGCCGAATTGGCCAGTTGAATGAAATGAGACGGGGAGCATATTGTTGCCCGTCACAATGAAGACCACTTGCTCGTGTCAAGTGCCGAGTGCGATGAGAGAGTTGACAGCGAAGAGCCTGAAGCTCAACAGAGACATTGCCAGAATGCTCCCTGAAGCAATGGAAAAAGATCGCCTCATCAAGATTGGATATGGAGCTGGTGGAGACCTAAAACCCCGCAATGGGGAGTTCGGGGTGATTACTCACCTGCCCCCAAAGTCAAGAGTTCTGATTCTTGGAGATTTGGGGGAATGCGTTGGGAGTATGAACAGAGGTGGCTCAGTAACATTGGAAGGAGGGTGCGGTTCGATGCTAGGCGCTTTCCAGCGTAGTGGAAGAGCAGTCGTGGAACGAGACGTCGGAGATAGGGCGGGCTTCCACATGACTGGAGGGACGATTACTGTCCATGGTTCAGCTGGAAGAGAAGCTGGGGCGGGGATGACTGGAGGGGCCTTGGTTGTCAGAGGGCATGTTGGAGAAAATGTCGGGGCCGGAATGTCCGGCGGCACTGTGATCGTTATGGGTTCCGCCGGTTCGAACCCAGGGGCGGGGATCATTGGCGGTAAAATCGTCATTGCCGGTAGCTGCCCTCCTCCGGGACCCGGGGCATCCATGAGGTCAATTACTGACTCGGAAATTGAAGAGTTTTCCGTCTACCTAGAGCCTCTTGGCCTTTCTGTTGGAGACGATGCACTCGTATTGGTGGCTGAGGATGGCCCCATTCCCGACATATCCCCCCCCAAGAGGTGGATTTCTGAGGGATTTGAGAACATAGGAATATTCCCTTCGGCTACTGACAGACTACCCGAACATGCTCAGGTCGACAGCAGTACCAATATTCTTCCAGTTGGGAAAGATGAGGGAGGATTGGTTTTCGGAATACCATGGCTCATTGATTCGGATGACGGATCCACCCTAGATGGCCCCCAATTTTCTGGGCAGCCCGCGATGGTGAGGAAATCCCCCCGGGAAAATGACCTGCTTCTGGTTGGGAGGGAAGGACTTGTCGGGGCTATTGACAATCTTTCTAATTGCTCCGGCTTGATTCTGGACCTTGTGGATCTCCCGTACCTAAATGACGCTGAAATAGAGGGCTTGATTGTATCTCTAACGAGTACAATGGACGATTCTTCTCTGGTACTACTGCGAGATGGGGTCGAAAGAGTGGAGCACTTGTTCAGGCTCGTTTCCGAGTTGGATCTTGATGGTGCAGTAGTGGATGCAGGGACTTATGGCGGAAATAGGGCAGCATCGGCTTTGCCGAGGATTGGACTCGCAGCAAGGGCGATGGACTTTGAATCCCAAGGGAGGTCCATCGCGATTCAAATGGACAAAGCCCCCAGCCCTGAGGACCTAGTGATTGCCGCTTCGGCTGGATGCTCGTTCCTAGTTGGGCCCATTCCCGAGAATTGTGACGCATCGAGGCACCTAGCAGAATTGGATTCTAAATTTAGGGGATGGATGAAGGAAATCGGGATTAGCCGGGTTTCAATGTTCAGTAGGAGGAATCTGCGGGCAATGGACATGGATACTGCTGCCATCAGTGGACTCAGGTTAGTCGGTTTCGAAAGACCGTTACCCATGTGGCTTGGAAATTGAGGTATTGAAATGCCGACAATTAGTCTTCAACACTCAATTCTGGAAAGAATACAGAGAATCAACAACTTCGCGCACCGAGGAGATATTTGGCCTGACTTTCTTCCGGAAATTGGATGTCCCGTAGAGGATTGCAATGAGGATGAAATTGAAATTGAGGTTTTTCCCGATAGGCCTGATTTGCTTAGTCACGAAACGATGGCTAGGGCTGCTAGATCATTCCTTGGAGCTCACCAAACAGTTAGTGATGTAGAAGTAGAAAGCAGTGGAATAAGGGTCGAAGTAGACAGTTCTCTTGAGAATGTCAGACCGATAATTCTGGCCGCGGTTGTTAGGGGAGTGGATACTGGATCTAATGATTCGGAGAAAGACGCATTCATTCAATCCCTTATGGACCATCAGGAGAAGTTGCACCTAACACTTGGCAGGAAGAGGTCTCTCTCCTCCATAGGCGTTCATGATTTATCGAAAATAGAGCCCCCATTCAGGTATGAGACAGTGGATGGTGGATACTCATTCGTCCCTCTAGCCTCGGAAAATGAAATGAGCATAGCAGAAGTTTTGTCGGGGCACCCCAAGGGGATAGAGTACGCACATCTTATGGACCACATGGAGCGCTTTCCAATAATACTAGATTCGAACGGCGACATTCTTTCTTTCCCTCCGATAATAAATGGAGACCATACTACTGTCAATCAAGGAACTAACGACTTTTTCATTGATGTTACTGGAACAGATTATCGTGCTTGCGAGGCATGCCTATTACTTGTTTGCCTGTCACTCTCGGAATTGGGCGGCAAGGTGGAAAGCGTTGAGATAACAGGATGGGACGGAAGCGTCTCGACTACCCCCAATTTCGAAAGTAAGACCCATAGGGTCCCAGGTAATCTAGTTGAGGGGATACTTGGTGTCAAACTAGGAGAGTCGGAGATTTCTGAATCAATTGCTAGGATGGGAGGGGAATTGATTGAGACGCGTACAGTTACAGACGGTTCAGAGAGGGCCGAAAGATGGGCCGATTGTGTCGTGGGTGAAATGGAACATATCGTATCTATGCCGAGATGGCGGAGTGACATCATGCATCCAGTAGACATCATCGAGGACATTGCAATAGGTTTCGGCTATGGGAACCTTCCGAGAAAGATGTCATCTGTTCACATTGATGCTGTGCCTCTCAAATCCTCTCAGATTAATCGCAGGATTAGAGCCAGTTTTAGAGCGGTCGGGCTTCAGGAAACACAGAGCCTGACACTTTCAAACAAAAAGGATCAATTTGAGGCAATGAGGTGGAAAGAGAATGGCGCGCCCTCAATAATTTCCAATCCGATAACTGTTGATCACACCATGATGCGCCAATTCATTTTACCTTCCCTACTTAGACTCCTCTCATCCAATAGGCATCACGAGTTGCCCCAGAGGGTTTACGAGCTCGGTGAAGTTGTTCACAACTCCCAGAATAGGACTAGGGCTTCTTGGGCCTGTGCTGAGGTCGGGAGTGGATTTGCTTCAGCGAAGGGGATTTCCCAGGCATTAATCAGGGACATGGGTGGAGATCTGGAGGAGGTCGAGTATCTGCCAATGAATGAAGGCGAGGGGCCATGGATTACTGGAAGAGGGGCGAGGGTAATTGTTGGCGGCGAAGAGGTAGGACAATTTGGCGAGTTGGATCCAGAGGTATCCAATGAGTTCGGATTGAAATCGCCGATACACGGCGGGGAGTTCGACGTTGAAAGACTGGCCAGGATAATTCCCGACCCAGTCCTCTGAGTCTAATTTTTACTTGTCCTCCAGAAGAGCCATCGCATCAAGGAAGCCCTTGTCTTCGAGGTGACTTCTGTCGTCCAACTTGTTCTTCTGATCGTCTTCTGATTGACGTTCATAGTTGACGACAGGCTTCTCCTCAATTGGCTTTGCCTTGCGCGGTTGGGATTTCTTTCTGGTGAACGGCCATACCGGTGCCATGACTGGCGAACAGCACTCAACCTCATGAATGCTCCGTAAATCCATCTTGTGGGGGCAGGAATGAAATCACTCGTCATTCAGGAGTGATTGTGAGGAGGGCGTCTCTACCTTTGGCGGTACTAATTGTTCTGTCAATTTCATTCAGTGCACAAGCACAAGGAGTTGAGGGTGAAGTAGGAACGACATTTGGTGTCGAGTCTGGCTCGATTTTCGATATTGATCCGGGTTCCGAGATAGGGATTAATGTAAATTTCACAAATAATGAGGAGTTTAGTGATGATGCCATAGTATCAATTTCTGGACCTGTGGGGTGGAACATCTCTTGGAGCGAACAAGAGGACCCCTCGACGGGTCATCTGTACGAATTGGCCCCGGGTTCCACGGCATGGGTTGGTTACTCCGTCGAGGCCCCTGATGTTTCAGGTGGCCTTCCTCTTTCTGAATCCCTCCATCACTTCTCCATGAGGGTCCAATCACTAGACAATAGTTCATCGGACTGGTATAATTTCTCACTCAGGTACGGCTTCTTCGACGGAGCTGCAATCGAGGAGGGAGGGGGGATTTCTTCGATAGAGCCCGGTAGCACGGATACTTTTGAAATTGTACTTAGGAATGAGGGAAATTCATGGAGGAATTTGGAACTCGAAATTACTCCTTTGGATTCGGATTCTCAGCCTGTTGGCCAGTCTGATTTATTCTTCTCATATGGTGGCTGGAGTGCTTCCGTAATTGATAGGTGGCAACTAGAAAATGTGGCACCAAATGGCACGGCGATAGCGAGAGTTCAGATAGACTCCCCCCCTGAAAACGAGGGTTCCCTGTTTTTCGAGGCGATAGTTTGGAGCGAAGGGGATCCCGATAGAGTCTCCAGATCAGTTCAAGGCGTTAACATAGTTCCAAGAGTTGGGGGCGAGATTGAAACATCCGGGGATGGGTGTTCGGGGTTGGAAACCGTCCCCGGAGAATCCTGCGAAATAATCCTGGTAATCACAAATACGGGGGACGTTTCCTCGGTCTTTGAGTTAAACATACTTGGAGAGGAAGATTGGGTCGATGTAGAGTTGGGGGCGAGTCGCTTTACAATCGGATCTGGTAACGCGATTAGTGGAATTTCAATTAATACAACCGTTGCTGGGGGCACTGACTTCGGGAAAATTGCGAATATTACAGTCCAACTTATTGTTGATGATTGGTCACCGGGGCACGTTTCATTCTCCGTTATTTCTGGAGAGCGTTTCGAGTGGACTCTTGAGATGGCTAGCTCTGAGTTAACCGGGGGGAATAATCTAACATCAACTTGGACTTTGATAAACTCCGGAAATGGGCCAGATGGACTAGTGGCGAATCTTGACTCGAATGTGGTTACGGAATTCTCTTTCATCCCTCCCCCTGGTTCAATCTTTGACTCGTCTTCGGGGATGTCTAGATCATTTGAACTGCTTGACGTCCAGTCGGGAGGAGAGGTTTCATTCGTTGCATGGATGATAGTTCCTGATATTGCACCTGTTGAAACCCAAGCAGTCTTGTCCATAGAAGTAAGATCAACGAGAGATCCATCAATAATTTTCACTGGTTCCGAGATAGCAACAATTCCCGGCGAGGAGGTAGAGGAACCTATGCCGGAGAAAGAGGGATTACGAGAAATTGTAATCAAATGGATGAATAAGTGGCTGGAGTTTTCCCTGATCATCATTGTGGTTATTGTTGGCACATTGGGAGTCATGAAGGCGTTATCCATCAGGTCAAAAGAGATGGCTGGCTCGAAAGCAGGCAAAGATCCGGAATCGGAAAATGCCGAACAGTGGATTTCCCGGTTCAAGAAGGTTGAATCGGAAGAAGCTAGGGCCATAGAGAGTCCGAAATTACCCCATTCAGAATTCAAAACTAGCTTCATTGAGAAATCCGGCGGCATGAGCGAGAAGCCGATGGAGGCCCCCGATGAGAAAATTGTTAGCGAGGCAAGTGATATACTCGATATGGCACAAGCTGAAGGTGATATCGAGGAAGCAATAAGGCTCGCAGACGAGATTAGCGAGGGAGATGTCCTTCATCCTGATAACGAAATCTTGGATTTGGCCGGTGAAACAGAAAATGGCGGAGATTCCAGTAGTGAGGATGAAGTCCCGCCTGACTTTGACCTAGAGATATGAGAAGGCCCCATGCAGGAGTGGATGAGGCTGGAAGGGGGCCAGCATTGGGACCGCTGGTGGTTTGCTCACTTTGCGTTCCATCGGAAGATGTGGAGTTGCTTCGGGGTAGCGGGGCAAGGGACTCAAAATCTCTATCGCCCAGCAAGAGGGGGGAGGTTTACACGAAAATTATCGAGGAGTCGGAAAACCGGGACTGGGGGCTGGGCGTCGTAGTCTGCGAACCTTCCAGGATTGACTACAACAGCGTCAATTCTGATTTGAATAGTTTAGAGGTGAATTTGTTCGCAGAGGCATTGGAATTAAGCACGAGCCCCATTCCAAATGGTTTCCTAAAGGTGGATGCTTGTGATGTCGATGAAGAAAGATTTGGATCGAGGCTTTCGAATGTTCTGGGAGAGAAGTGGGGTGGATGGGATATTGACTCGAGGCATGGCATGGACTCCAGGGATGTAGTAACTAGCGCTGCTAGCATCATTGCCAAAGTTGAGAGGGACTCAATAATTCACAAGCTTTCAGAGGAGTTGGGGATAGACGTGGGTTCTGGTTACCCATCAGATCAGAAAACAAGGCGGGCTGTGAGTGAGTTAGTCTCGGGGGAATTACCGCATGAATGTCTTAGATGGAGTTGGAAGACGGTTTCCAAGGCATGGACAGAGATCCATGGAACCCCTGTTCCATTGCGTTCTGGGGATGGGAAGATAGCCTCACAATCATCTCTCGGGGACTGGGGATGACGGGAATCACAAAGAGGGGGCGGTGGTGGCCCATTAGCGAGCATGTCCGGGACCGAGGGCTGGAGTTTGGAAATTATCCATGCTGTACGCAAGTATGCACTGCAAAACGCAGTAGAATACGACGGCGAGGGGAAGGCTGGAAGTGTACTTGGTAGGCTTCTCTCAGAAATGCAGGAATTGAGGCCAAAGGCCAAGGAACTCAGAGGACTAGTGCAGCTTCATGTAGACGAAGCGAATAAAGTAGCTAGTGAAGAGGGAGTTGAGGCGGTAAGAAAAATTCTGCAGGAGACAAATCCGGAAGCCCTTCACCGGGAGAAGCAGAAGAAGAGGACTGGTTTGCCGGAGCTCCCCAACAGCATTGAAGGTGAAGTGACCTTGAGATTTGCGCCCAATCCAAATGGGCCGCTTACACTTGGGCACTCGAGGGGTGTTGTGATTAATTCTGAACTGGCCGAGATTAATGGGGGACGAGTTGTTCTGAGGTTTGACGACACGGACACTAGGGTCAAGCCCCCTGAACCTTCGGCATATTCTCAAATCGAGGAAGAATTTGAGTGGATTTCCGGGAGGAAAGCGGATATTGTAATCAGGGCTAGTGACAGGATGCCTGTCTACCTGGAGTACGCAGAGAAGATGATTTCTGAGGGGTTCGGATATGTCTGCAGATGCACAGCTCAGAAATTCAAATCTCTCCGAGATAGCAAGGAAGAGTGCCCATGCAGGGCTAATGAAATTGGAATGAATTTGGAGCATTGGAAAATGATGGTCGGTGGTTCGATTCCAGAGGGAGGGGCGGTAGTGAGGGTGAAAACTTCTCTTAACTTGCCCAATCCCGCCCTTAGGGACTGGCCGGCGTTAAGAATACAACATACACCTCACCCATTAGTAGGGGAGAAGTACAAGGTTTGGCCGCTTCTCGACTTTCAGAGTGCAATTGAGGATCGCCTTCAGGGAGTCACACACATCGTTAGGGGGAAGGACCTGATGGATAGCACTAGAAAGCAAACAATTCTCTATGGCCACTTTGGTTGGGAATACCCCGAAACCCTCTACTGGGGCAGAGTCAAGGTTCTGGAGTTTGGTGGTTTCTCGACATCTGGCATGAAGTTGGAAATTTCTGAGGGAAAATACACAGGATGGGATGACCCGAGATTGCCAACAATATCCGCCCTTAGAAAGAGGGGTTTCTCGTCTGAGGCGATTAGAGATTTCTGGCTCGAACTCGGCCTTACGCAGAAGGACATTTCCGTTCCAATGCAGAGCATAGAGGCTAAGAATTCCAGTACCATAGACCCGATCTCAGAGCGTCGGAGCTTCGTTAGAGAACCGAACGGTTTGATTCTGGAAATCCCTGAAGCCATTGAAAACTATGTTCCCAACATTTCAGTTCCAAAGCATCCTGATGGGACAGTGGCGGGAGCCAGGGAATGGGAAATAGCCTCTGGAGAAATTGTCATGGAGGAAAGTGATGTTGAGCTTGCAAACATCAGGCTGAAGGGGTTTGCAGATGTGAAAATACATGAGGGGGTAGCCGAGGTAATTTCTATCGAAAGAACGGATAGACGCACTATCGCACACTGGTTACCGGTGGAAATCACGCGGGAGGCCGTGCTAGAAATCCCCGAAGGTGATGAAATTATTCGTGTTTCTGGTGTCATCGAGAATATTGATCTTGCAGAGGGAATGGTGGTGCAGCTGGAGAGGGTAGGTTTTGCAAAAATTGGAGAGATTCCCAGTAGTGGTGCAATAGTGATGTCATGGCTACATGGATAGCATGGCTATTGTTGCCAATTGGTATTATCGACTAAATAGCGCCCTCACAGGGGTTGTATTCAAGTTGTTTAGTTGTGACGTGGGCATATGGAAGATGTGCGGGGTCGGTACGCAGTTCTCCTTTTCGTTGCGTTGATACTCACAATTTTATCTCCAGTCCCCCATGCGACCGGACAGCAATCTAGCTGCTGCAACTCCGAGGACTTTGAGTTGTTTTTGCTTGGAGAAGCGGACATAGGAACTCTATCTCCGTTTGATTCAGATCTTGATGAGGTTGAGTCGGCTCTAGTCACTCAAGTTTTCCAGCCAATAGAGGTTGGAAAGTGGGGCGTAACATGGGGTTCGGAGGGAGGTCATCCAGATTCTACATGGGAGTTCACGATTCCGTATGAGGTCCAAGGGGCCGTGGGCGTTAACATCAACGCTACACTAGAGGTCAGAATCGGGGGTTCATTCTACCAGGGTAGCCCTGAAGGTCTGAATCCTTACATCACCGGAGAGGGTGATTTACAGATACTTGTGGATGTCGAGTCTGGGCAGGTAAATGATGGCGATCTAGTGGAGATTACCCTCAATGTGCAACTACTTGGTTTCAATCAGCCTGGTGACAATGCGGGAGTGACCTTCCTTTGGGGGTCTGAAGATAAGAAATCCAGTATCTCAGTAAGGCTACCCTTGGTTGAAATTCAAATGAGAGATGCTAGTGTTAGTGGGACTCTGGTTTATTTCCCGATTCTACTTTCTTCAGGATTTGATGACAGGATGTGGTCAGCCTCGGTAGGAGGGATTTCTGTGCAGAATTCCGAAGTCAATGAGAAGCCTGTAGCGACACTTGTGGAGAATGGCGTTGAAGTTACATTTGTTTGGAATATTCCCGATGGAACTGAGGGCGGCACATATCGTGTTGACTTTCATATTGAACCTCAGGAGGGGCTAAGAATTGAGGCCAATATGACACATTCGATTACCGTTGGAGGAGATGGAGGGAGCGGTGGAACGTGGTATCCTGCTAATGAACCTCTAAGGACTGGTGGGACGGATCTTTCTGTGAATATTCATGCAGATTGGAAGGGAGACAGCACAGAAAGGCACGTGACACTCGAATTTGAGGGTGCCATGTCACAATGGATGAGGTGGGGCCTAGACAATATTGGAAACACTAGCTTGGAGTCTAGCAGTTGGTGGAGAAACTTGAAGTCATACTCTAGCTCGATTCCGCAATCAGATTACAATAACGGGATGGTCGATGACTCAGAATTGGTCGCTCTTACTGGATATCTGACTGGATCGACATCGGATATGCGTTCTTTCCTTTCCAATGGGATATTCATCGAGGCGGAGTCAGTTCTAGGCATTGATCCAATTGACCTGGGGCCTACTGAGATAAATATCGATATGGGAGGAACCAGAGGGTTTAGTTCGGATTCTATTTCAATATCTATTTCCACTTCTTACCTAATCAACGAAGGGGAAAGGCAGTTACTAGTCGAGAACTTCATTCGCCCATCTTTGGAAGAATACTGGACCACCATAGGCCTGCATGTTGAACTGAAAGGGTCCATGCTTCAAGACGTGGGTGTGGTTTCGTCCGAGGGGATCGAATACTCCCACAGGAGATGGATTGTTCAGGAAACAATCTCAATAGATGAAGATGAGCTTGACCTTGAGTTGGATTTCAGGGTTGAATTTACCCCTACAGGAAATCCAATGTTCAGTGTTCTGGTCGGTTCCGGGATTATGGTGCTGGCCCTATGTGCGGCCATTGGCATGGGGCTTAACATGACAAGAAAGAGATCCCGTTTCCCCACGATGGTAACAGTTGCTACCATGGGGCTGATGTCTTTCGCGATTTACTTCCTAGGACTTCCCATGCAGATGGTTCTTGGAGTGGTTCTATTCAGCATACTACTAGTATTCCCGATCTCATTACTTTCGCCCAAAGTAGAGAGGACTGAAAATAATGGGAGGGGAGGCGGGAGAGTGAATTGTCCGTCATGTGGAAATCCCATTTCAGTTGATTCGGATGTAAGGCCACTAAGGCTTTCTTGCTCCGAATGTGATAGTATTATTCGGATTGAGTAGGGATTACCAAGCCCCTTGAAATTAACATATCAATTAGCTTCCCCGCTGCCACATCCTTGCTAGTGTCCTTCCATAATAATGATGCAGTTCTAATCTGGCCGGCCAAATCTGAATCCCATGAGGGCGCAAGAATACAATGCCACCCTAATTCCTCAAAACGCGACGTTGATGGAGCGGAAAGTCCCAATCCCGGCCTCATAAGGTGGGAAATCGCCCGCGCCCTTCCCTCGGCATCCAAGTACTGCCATCTACCCTTCACCGCCTCAAGGTCGGCTTCACTCACCCATGGGCGAGTTGATTTTTCGGGACTTGGGACCTCTGGAAGTGGAACTACACTGATTGACCCCTCTTCCTCGAGAAGGTCCCTGAGTGTCGTGTATACCGGATCGTAAGTTGTGTCCATGGATGGATGAATCCAATTTCCTGAAATCAGCCATGGCCTCATCCTCCTAACTCTCTTCCCTGATGGGGAAATCAGTTGGGCAAGAGCATGTGAAATGGCTGTGGGAGTGAGGACCCCATTTCGTAGTTTACCGTGTTGCCCCATGTGTGCGGCAGTTGCAATTCCCCCGCCTATGACTAGTGCTGAAATATTTTCAGTAAAGTTGACTTCTTCTATCGAAGGATCAATCGATATAAATGGCGAAAATAGGTCCACAGATTTTGGCTCTGGCCCATTGGTGATGACTCGCCTGTAGGGAATCCCCTCGTCTAGAAATGCTGCTTCGAGGGGGGCCATGGAAAGTGATGAGGAAAGAGTCGGTTCCGGAGTAGATATGGTGACTCTTTTTCCGGAGTTAACCATCGATGCCGCTGAGCGCAGAGTTTCTTCAATGGGGGAGAAGATTTCCTCATCCGCGAGTAAACGCATGAGAACGGGAAGAGGGGCTCGTTCAAATTTCCTACTGTGGATTATTCAACCATCAATCTGAGTTGATCCCTCTTGTACTGCCAATCGGCATCGAGTTTTCCGGATTCCTTGTAGTACGCTGCTAGGCGCCTAATCTTTGACTCGCAAAGTTCCAACTGTCGACGGTTGTGAAGATCCTTGGAATTGGAATTTAGGTGGTCTATCAAGCCAAGGGCCCTTCTCATTAGATTCATCATGTCCTCGGGATACTTGGGGGAAATGCCGTTCCTTTCAAGAATCTGGGAAATCCTCTCACCAGTTGCGAGGCGGACGTCGGGGACCGCGTGCTGATCTCTGAGCACCATTCCAATCATTGCGGTTGAGTGACCTTCCTTTGCCATTCCCAGTATGAGCTCCTCGATGGCTTTCTTGTCGGTCTCGGACCAATCTGGTGGACTGTTAGAATTAGGCCTGGATGAGCCGCTTGCGCCCTTGCCCTTACTGTGCATACGTGCCATTCATGTGCCTCCAGCGAGCGGGCGACCTACTCCCCCTCTTTAATCGCTACGCTGGAGCAGTGCATTATGGCGCCTCAGAGTCTGTGCCTAGTTCGAGCCAGCCTTCCTGGCCCTTTGGGCCATTCCCATGCCGGAGCGACAGCCCGAGCAGAGCCGACCATTTGGCCTCCCTGATAGACCAGTATTTCGTCTCCAACCCTGATATCTCCCTCGAATCTTTCTACATTCGTAGGGAAAAGGTCACCCACCCAATTATGCCCCTCAACTATGTGGGCGGTAGGAATTGATCCGCTTTCACCGATAATTGGGAGGCACTTCTTTGAGAGAGCGAACCTAGCATCCCTGGGATTCCACCTAGCTAGCTGCTCCCCGGATTTTGAAATTGTCAGAATTGGCGGCCTTCCTGAAACCACAGACCCCTCTAACCATTCGTCCGTACCGTGGATAAATCTAGATCTGGATTTCATAGTGCTCAGCCTATCTTCGGGTTGGTTTACATCCCTGAGGCCCAATGACAGAAGGATTTCCCTGGTGACCTCCTCCAGTTTGCCCAGGGATTCTTCTGAGCCCGCTGTTTCACCATTTCTCGTGTCATGAACGTTAGTTCCATTCACAGAAATTTCCATCCCTGAGTGGTTAATCACCTCCTTATACCCGATTCTTTCGACAACTCTGCTTACCATGTGCCTGATAATCGATACTTCGTCCTCGTCCCAAACCCCAGTCACAGGGATGTCGTAATGCGCGGCTGGCCACAGGTCCTCCAACTCCCTTGGAACCAGTCCAAGTGGCGCTGTAACCATAATTTGGTGAATCCTGTTACTGCGTATGTTCTTCAGAAATCTATGGTGGCTTGGGGAGAGTCTGTACGGTTTGGTGGCAGAACATGGAAGCAACAAAAGTATGTCATTCTGATGTGAGGGCGGCGTGTGTTCTTCCGAAACTCTCATTCTCCAATCTTGAATAAGCGGATCATCACGGCTAACTGGGGAATTGCACCTAAGCCTCCGGTTGTTATCTACGACGCTTGAAAGTCCGGCGTTGCCGATATTCCTGCTCATTAGTGAATCATGAATCCTCAATCTCTCTACTGAGCGAGGGCTAGATACGATGCATTTCTCTACAGATTCGCGGAGAGTTCCTGTTCTGATTGACTGTCTGAGGTCCGATAGAGCGGACTTCCAATGTTCTATCTGTGTCTCAATGTCTGATTTCTCATCCAAAGTTTGCTCCGGTTCCCGAGGGCCGCTCTGGGAAAGTATGACTCCTGCCGCGGATGCGTTTCTTGACCTTGATAAGTCAAATAGATCAACACCAAGCCAGGACAGTAGATGGCAATTATCGGGTCCTGAAATACCGGGAGTCCAAATTAGAGAGGATGGGAATCTTCTTCTGATTACATCCAACGCTTCAACGAGATTATATCGATTTCTGGCCAACTGTGGGGCATCTGTTAGGACGACAACGGATGGCTCCAATGATTCATTCGAAAGAGAGTTATCATGATGTAATGACTGCCATGAAACAGGCAATAGATTTAGGCCGGTACCGAAACTTCCTGAGTCTGATTTCTCTAGGCTGGGCGGCAATACGAGGCCCTCACTTGCGACCCACTCGTCGAGTCCATCAAATGGGTAGCAGATATTGGCCCTAGTACGCATAGATAGTTTTGAGGGGAACTCTGAGTTGTCCCTTCTGAATGATAAAGGAGAAATCGAAATCGGCAATTCTGGATCCTCGTCAGAGATAATGATGGCTGGAGCCCATGACATGGGATTCGCCCTATCTCCAAGGGAGAAAAGCCTGGAAGTTCGTTGCCTGGCTACTACATCTCGCGCCAGTGGCCTACCTGCCATAGTGCCTCGAATGGGAAACTTCGCTTGAAGGATTCTAAGACTGATTACTGTTCGGAGAACGCATGGGACAGACGAAGGCGGCGATTCTTTCCTTGATTATTGTCTTTTCATTGGCCCTAACTGCACCCAATTCATTGGCTGAAGGGGAAGGGAATACCATCATCGAGGGGTCGACAGATAAACCGGGGCCGGCTTGGTTGGAATTTGAGTGCCTACAGGTTAGCTGCACGGGACTAGAGTTGGTTATCCAAGTAGACGGTTTGGATTACGTTTCATCTGACACCCATAGCGTCCAATGGTCGGGATTGATTGGCAGCAATCTGTCTTGGGAAGTCAATGTAGGAGATGGTTTCGATATTGGAGATGTAGGATTCGATTACATTCTCCCGGGCGATTCAAGTCTGGTGGAGCCGGGAGATTTGCCGGACACTGTTCCGGTACCGGGCAATCAGGCTGATGAGTATGAAATTGATGCCACTTCCCTGTGCCAAATGGATAGATGTGAGTCTGACCCAGGGGAAGAAGGTAGTGAGGGAGTAATCTTTGTCGGCTCCCTAGAAGGGCAGGAAGACAAGGATGCCATCAGAATAGTGGGCGACAATGGCGATGTGATAGTTCTGGAGAATTTCAAATCTGGTGGTTTTGCCGATTTGGAGATTTGGCAAAGCGATTCGGATTCAAAGTCGCTTCTAGAGACAATCACGAGTACGAGCGATTTCCCCGTTATCCTCGACTACCCATTGGATTCTAGTCTATGGCTTAGAGTTGTGCATCCGAGTGATTCTGGATCAACGCCCTACGAAATTGATATTTCGAGGTTTGATGACGAACTAGAGGCCCCGGGAGGAGGGGACTTGGGGGGTCAATGGAATCATGGAGAACACCTGGAGTTCCGTTCTTTATCATATACTGGGCATATTTCTGGATTTGATGAAGATGGGGATTCGCTGTTGTTGCAGGCTGGGAGTAAAATGGAAATCCTCCCCAGTTGTATCTTCAGCGGGGATGTTTCCCTAGAAATACTTCTGAAAGCAGCGAATGGGACGTTTACGATTCATGAGCAAATTTTCTTGTGCCCGGACTTGATATTGACGCCTGCAGATGTTTACTCAATAGAATTCAGGATTACATCAAACGGCCCGGCAACATGGCAAATTGGAATATCGACGGTTTCCACCAGTGATGGGAACATTATCGGGGATGCGCCCGATTACCTTTGGAATGGAGGGGGTCCGCCCATTTACCATGATCCAATAATTCCAGGTCCCTCCATCCTATCCGGGACATTAGGGCCCGGGGACAATGTCGATGTGCATGTCGTGAAAATAGAAGATGAAAATGGATCTAGAGTGTACATTAGGGATGAAGGAGCATCTCCTGTGAATTTCCAAATTCAATCACTGAATCAAGAAAACTGGGCTATCCTGAATTCGACGAATGGCTCAATCATTAGCATGCCTATGGGGACTCATGCCGTCAGAGTTGAGAGGTTGGCCTCATCCGACGCTGAAATTGAGTATCAATTCACACTAATCTACGCCGGTGAAGACATCCTAGACGATGCTGAGTTGAGTGACCTTTCATACCTTTTCACCGACTTGTATCTATTCCTCGGAGCATTGATGATCGTACCCCTTGCAATTGTCATTTGGTGGGAAAGGAAGAGGCTGTTCTCGGATTCAAGGGGTTCAGGAGTTATCGAGGCTCATGAGCGAAGGAGGCTCAGAAGGCTCCGGGAGCGGCTCTCTAAGGACACTTCTGAAAGTGAGATAAATGAGCAGGCAGTAGAGTCCGCCCTTCATCAACTCGGAGATAGCCCTTGGACTGGAATAGTATCGGAGTGGGGCGATCCCATGATTCGCCATATGACAGAACAGATTGAAGTGAACGCATGGGGAGTAGACAGAGGCAGGTCACTGATACTTGGAATTAGAGTTGGGGCCGAAGATTGGAAGCTGGCGGCGATTAGATTCCACTCTCCTGAAGGAGCAGTGGCAAGAATTTCTGAAGTTTCACCTAAGCACCTATTTCGTGGAGACGAGGTTTTTCTAGATACCTTAGAGTCCGAAAGTAAGACATTCGTTCGAGTTACGATAGACGGCAATCCTAGTGTCCTTAGTTTTCAGTTATCCGGTCTTGTGAGTGGCGAGCCGGTCGCTGCTGCGCCTAGGATTGCTATGGATTGGCAGAGCCTAGAGGAGGAGTAGGGACTAGCGTGCTCTGGAATTTCTGCGCCTGTAAGCTTCATCCCTGATTTTCTCCTGGATGTTATCTTCATTTGTTCCAAGTACATCATACATCTCAGATATCCTCTTCTTGTCGGCACGTGAAACTCTGGACGGGATATCTAACTTCAAAACCACGGAAACTTCGCCCCTTGACCTCGATCCCTGTCTGGGAAGCCCCCTTCCTGGAATGGAAATTGTATCTCCGGGGTTTGAGCCTGCTGGGATTTTTACTTTTATTTCGTCCCCATCTATGTGAGGTATCTTAACAGAAGTTCCAAGAAGTAAATCTGCAAATCCAATTGGTAGGGCCATTAGTAAATCTGAGCCGTCCCTCTCAAACCAATCATGACTCCCCACATCGATCTCTATGTACAAATCGCCAGATTCTCCGCCACTAATCCTTGAGGCCTCCCCATGGCCCCTCATTCTAAGCCTGACACCAGAAGATACTCCAGGGGGGACGGAGAATCTGACTTTCTTAGTTTGGTTTGAACGACCTGCCCCCCCACAAGATGTGCAAGGATTCTGAATGATCCTCCCCTCTCCATCGCACGAAGGGCAATCTGAGACGACTCTCTGTGTGAACGGACCAATTCTCTCCACCCTCTCAATTCTTCCCCTTCCATCGCACCCCGGGCATTGCCTCACAGAGGAGGAGTCTGCCGAACCCTCGCCCTCACACTCCTCACAAGTTCTTAGTGCTTCAATCTCAATCTCTTCCTCACACCCGTCCATTGCAGATTGGAAAGGTACTGAGTGTCTTACCATCAAATCGGACCCCTTGACACGCCTGTTGCTCGATGAAGAACGGAAGAATTGGCTGAATATCCCGCCGAGATCCCCTCCGAATAAGTCGTCTATGCTAATATTGACCCCTTGGAAACCCCCTGGTCCAAAGGGGGACCCGCCGGGCGAATTATGGCCAAATGTGTCATACTTCCTCCTTTCGTCATCGTCAGAAAGTATGGCGAAGGCTTCCGAGAGTTCCTTGAACCTGCTTTCTGCATCAGGGTCATCTGGATTTTTGTCGGGATGGTACTTTCTAGCAAGAGACCTGTACGCCTTTCGAATTTCTTCCTTACTAGAACCCCTAGAAAGGCCTAGGACCTCGTAGTAGTCCCTCTTCTCCGGCATGTTATCAACCATGGGCTCGGTACTGGGTGCTTTCAACCGTTCCCTGCTAGACCAGTAAGTCACCGCATGAGACGCAATACTGAGTTCCGCTATTGTTCAGATTCCCGCATTGTTTGCAGGAGACCACCGATCTAGCCATTGTAGATGCAGCGGGGACGTCCCACTCACTATCGGATTGGGACGGTTTCCTGGCTATTTTCTTGGCCTTTCTCCTCTCTTCCTTGGCCTTCTTCTTCTCTATCCTCCTCCTTGCGGAGGAGTCCATGATAGAGCTAATTCTGGAAGAAATTGATGGTCTTCTTGGCCTTGTTTCCTCCTTGATCTTGTCCCCGTCGACAATCGTCTGAATTCCTGAAACCCTAACATCTGTCTCAAAATCCTCACCTATTTCCATCTCTGCCATTTCAGAATTAAGGGACCCTACAGTTCCTGACATCCTCTCATTGAATCTCATGGATGATTTCCTAGACTTCTTCGAGGAGCCCGATTCTAGCTTCTCCAGGGCACGATCTGACTTGTCCCCCCAGAGTCCCCTGTCCTCGCTCTTATAGGTCCTTGAAAGTCCCTTAATTGCCCTTGATCTATGGTATTCATGGTCCTCAACTCTCCTATATCTGAGGAACATTAGCAAGCCCAATATTACGGCGGCCAAGTGTATTATGGCCTCAATCATTAGATTGTCTGAAATTATCTCATCGAGGGCGGGAAGGCCGAATCTGACTGAAACTACGCAAAGGCTTGGGGCGAGCAATAATGCTGCGCTCATAGGCAAGGATCGATCCGCCATAGGCTGTCCCCGCTCGATTACTGTTTCAATCATTCGCGCTCTTGGTAGGATTCCTTGGAGAGAACTCATGAGTGGTGGTTGTCTCGAAGGGGCATGGGGCCTGAAGTCAGGGTGTCGACAATCGTTCAACCACATGAAGATCCGGAGATTGTGGTTTTGGCAGTAAGAAATGTGTTTCCAGACTGGGTGCCATCCGAAGAAATCGGCAGGAGGAGTTTTCCACACGCTGGTTCAGTTGATGTTCTACATGGAAATGCTGGTTCAATTGACATGTTCCTAGAGTCAATTACCAAGCAAAGGATCCTAGACACTGCCCTAGATGCCATGACTCTAGATATGGAAGGCAGCGATTACACTGATTTCTCAATTTCTAGGCAGGCAGCCCTGGTTGGAAAAATATCATTCTCATTGGGGGAACGGACCACGGGTGGAACAATTGACGTCTCCATTCAAGGGGAGGATATTGGCCAGTGGGTAGAGAAACTCACTTGGCACCAAGGAAGAACTGCGATTCCAAGGGTGGTTGGTGACGGACTTTCTATGGCAGATGACGGTACCCCCATTGAGTGGTTTGACAAAAGGGGGAGGCCGACTATTGGCGAGGATGACTAGGGTATTCCCGACAAGGACCATTCTTCTATGAGTGGAAGATCGGCTGGTAACCACTTGAGGCTTAGTAGTTCATCTTGGTGGACCCATATTGTTTCATCGTGTTCCGAGGGAGACACCGTTTCTGGGTCAACTGACTCGCACTTCCAGATGAACAGATCAACATCTCTGTCGCCATAGTCATGTGAAATTTCAGCTACGCATGATTCGGGAACTACAGAAATTCCCAGCTCCTCTTCGATTTCTCTAATTATTGCATCTTCTTGAGATTCACCGGCCTCAATCTTACCCCCGGGGAATTCCCACCACCCTGCCCACACATCCCCTTCGGGGCGCCTACAGGCTAGCATCCTCCCTCTCGAATCTCGAAGCAACGCCCCCACCACCGTATACAGTGGCTTTAGTGCTAGACACCTAATCACCCTACTAACAATATCAATTTGGTCATCTAATCCGATAGTGGAGCTGTCGGGAAGATGGACGAAAATTACCCTCTTATCCATATTCATCGTTGCTTCCAGGGTTCTGAAAAGGGTCTCATTGCAAATGAAGCCCCCTGCATCTTCACTCCATGAAACCCTATTATCATGCTCAAACTCCTCGTCCAATACATGAATTGGCGCTGAAATTTTGAGGTAATCAGGGGCATTCTGAATAATCTTTGATCCGGAAACCAGCCTATTCGAGTTATCTGGCTTTGACATCTCAAGAAGATTCTTTGCGATTAGTTCTAGGCAGACATTCTTTCCTTCCTCCGACAAACCAAGGTGGACTATGGCATCGAAGGAATTGTCCGACCTGACAAGATCGGAGCATTTCCTAGATCCATCCTCATCTACGCTTAACACCATAGTTGAAAGTTCGATTCCATCGAGTCCTGTCTGACTGATTCTCCTGGTCACTTCTTCCGACACATTTTCCTCATTTCCCGAGAATGGTTCGAATCCTGTCAACAGCACCTTGGGCAAAGTCACGGAATCCGGGAGCAGGGGGTGTAAGTTGTCCTTTTCGTATCCATGATACGTCAGATTCATTCCACCCCGCCCGTTCCAACACTCGTGTCGGAGCACGAGTACGTCGTCATTTTGCCCGACGAGGACATGGATGACGAAGTAAGCGCAATTGGTGTCTTTGGCGTCATATGGAGAGAATTGAGTGGGGGAATAGGGGCCTGGGGGGCACTGAGGCCAATTTTTGCAATTGCTCTGTCCCTTATTCCATTCCTTTTTCTTGGGCAGCATTTCAATCGTCAGCATCGAAAGGGGGCGGGATGGTTCCTGATTCAGTTCCCACTAATCCTTTCTGTGGCCCTTTGGCCAATCATCTGGGTCTGGTCTATTATCGATGCTTGGTGGGTTTCTAGCGGCATTGTTGCTAGATCCCAGGGGAGTTAGAATCCATCGGGTAGCTTCATTGGGCTAAAGAGATGGCCTGGGCTGGTCGATTCGCTGAGCTGAGTTCTTATCTTCGACTCCCAGTCTCTCAAAACCGTAATTGCCGAAGCAAATGGAATTTCGGCTTCGTTTATTATGGTTCTAATGATTGTGTCGAAAATCTCCATCCTATCATTATCCACAGAATCTAGAACCCTCTCCAGCGGGAATGAGTCTATCCTCGGAACGTCTCCATCGGACTCTATGGGCCATGGCTCTAGCAGAGATCTGGGTAGTTCTTCCCCAGTTTCTTCAGCGGCTTTTTGGAGTTTTTCTCCGATTATTCTAATGAATTTGGAAACCACTAGTGCGACTTCGACTACTGGTAAGCCGTACTGGTTCACGAAATTTACCATATTCTCCTGCAAGAACAGCAGGCGATCCTCTAGAGGTTCGTTAGGCCTTGGCAGATTCCCTTCGGACCCCTCCATGCCAGTTCCAAGAGGTGCACACTCAAGAGTCCTAGGTTGAACGGTCGTCATATCTTATCGGAGAACCGCTGTTGCCCCTTATGCCATCAAGTAGGTCGTCTTCTATCTCGAAATGATCATTCAGCCAGTCGCCATCTGTGTCCCAATTTGTCGGATCGGTTCCATCTGCTATCTGATCTCCATCAATATCAATAGCCCACCATCCGAAAACATACTCGCCAAGACCGGTGTTTGGCAAGTGGTATTGGTCGCCTGCGAACCGATTGTATTCATCTGCCCAAGCTCCGTTGAGGGTGATTACATCATCACTACTGTCGACTTCCTCATAGTCGACATCGTTGTCCTCCACAATTAATGCATATAGGGGGTCGTCATTGTTTATCCTATACATTCGGAAGTAGTTTGTCGAAAGAGCGGCGTTTCCGGAGCAGGTTCCCAGCAATGCTTCCCTAAGTTGCCACCATTCCATTACCAAATTACCGGAACAGTCGTACAGATTTGATTCCCGGACCAATGAAGGAGAGGAGAGAGACGCGTTCACAACTCCAAAATACTCCTGGAAATTGTTGTAAGGCCTATACACACAACTCCCGCTCGAACAGTCCCATCCCCCATCATTGTCCGCATCTTGTCCCGCATCTGACGGATCTGTTGGATCATGCGTGAACCATGCCCAGTCCAATTGCGGCCTGGAAATTATTCCTGATGACACATCAACTGGCTTCCATACGACCGGAGTAACCTGATACCAGACAACTGATATCTGCAGGTATGATGACCAATTGTCATTAGTCTCGTTCCACCCCCTATAGTACTCGTAGAAGTCTGGCATCATATCTCCATCAGTATCATTGTCAAGTGGATTGGTTCCATACTTGAAAATCTCTCTTCCGTCTGAAAGATTGGAGTCTTGGACGTACGCTACGACGGAGCCATCTTGGAAGAATGGAATCATCACCATAGAGTCGTCGTCACTGTCTTGATCGAGTGGGTGAGTGCCATTCTCATACTCCATCAAGTTGGAGAAGTAGAGTGGTTGGGCTCCTTGGCCAATCTGGCTATCTATTGACGAAGGCGTGAACTGCCTTCCCTCCCAAGTACCCTGCTCGGCTGGAACGTCAGACCACATCCTGTCATACCACCCATCCCCATCTGGATCATAGTCTACGTCCAAGGAATTTACTGGGTTCATTGACCACCTGAATGAGTTTATTGGAAGGAACTCTCCATAAATGGAGTAGCAGAATTCCCAACCATCTGGCATTCCATCCCTATCTGAGTCTTCATCGGTTGGATCGCTGACCCCAGCCAGGCTTGTGTTGAAGTTGTTAGGGTCTATCGAATTGATCAGGCCCATCCTCTCAGACGACTTGATGCTCTTGCTAATGAATGATGAATATAGGTGACCGAAGGCTGCTTGGTATGAAAGTCCATTTTCCTCCATTTGGGCATTGATTGCGTCTGCCCCATATGAGACCAGACCAGTCTCATTAGGAATTGTGTCAACAGCCGTTCTCTTTCCATAAACCCTTGATTCGTATTCAGCCAGGTTATCGAATGATTCTGAATCGGAAACGTGGCCGTTCCCATCACAATCGAATGAGTCGTCGTCCGTGTCCCTAGACACATCGGTTCCAGTAAGGGGGTTCATCTCCCAGATATTGTCCTCTAGATTCCATTCAGTGAACCAGTACTCATACCCGTCACTCATGCCATCTCTGTCCGTATCCTCGTCATTTGGATCGGAAATTCCCAGAAGGTATGTCAGAAGTGGTCCAGCGGGCTCTCCGGAAAGCCACTCCTGATACTGTTGCATTGCTAGTTGCGCCTTGCCCTCCTTGTTGAAGAGAATCCTGTAAATCCTATTGTTTGCCTCGGATGGATCTAGTTGTTGCGCCTCTTCCCACATCCTTGGAGCATCAGGGGGCGACAATCCTCCATTTGCAGGGTTGTTATTGGTTAGGTTGAGCTCCACGAGGTCTGTGATTCCATCCATGTCTGAGTCATAATTACCATCCCCTGCCACGAGTGGATTGAGCGTCCAAACGGAGTCTGTTGAATTCCACCTAGTGAAAATAAGTTCAATACCATCAAGCAATCCATCATTGTCGGTATCTGGGTTGTTTGGATCGGCAGTTAGTCCGGTAAGGTTTCTCTGCTCTGGTGAGAGGAAAGTCCCGAAAGAGAGGGATGACTCTGCCGAAAGCCAAGGAGTCGCAAGCAACTCGCCCCCTACTGACAGAAGATAGAACTGAGGAGAAGTGACAAGATTGTCCGTCTCACTGAGGTTCCCGTCAATTGAGTTGTATTCCTCCCAATTGTTCATTCCGTCCCCATCCGGGTCCCCGATCTGGTCTCTCTCGTCGACTGGATTAAGCGTCCATTCTTCATCGAAAAGGCTCCATCTAGCGTGGAAGAACTCCCATCCATCAGGCATTCCATCCCTGTCTGAATCAGCTGAAAGTGGATTTGCAGAGCCTACGTCCTGCGTAGTTGTACCATTCACAAGACTCCGGTAGGAAGGGCTGGTGAAATCCCCGAATGAGCCTTCTGCTAAATCTTGCCATGTATCGTTCCAAAGTGAAGTAGTGAAGTTGTCGGGATATGCAATGCCTGAGGAGGTCATTGAACCATACATGATTTCTGACTTGATGTGGTATTCGAGCCAGTTTACGAACTGCTCATCTATGGAAAGGATGCCATCGTGATTGACGTCATAACCATCAGAGTCTGGATTATTTAGATAATCAGAACCATTGAGTGGGTTTATCCCTTTATTGTCCTTATTCCAAGTACAAGTATACCTTGCCTCCCAACCATCAGGAAGGCTGTCTCCATCGGAGTCGATGTTGTTGGGGTCCGTCTTGACCCATGAAGAAGCCGATTCATTGGATTCACCGTGTGATGGAAGTCCCTCCCTGAGCACGGTTTCCAGCATGTTCCCCCACATGTATTCACATAGGTTGGACAAGCCGTCTCCGTCGGCATCCGCATCGGCATCGCTAGGGTCGCGTGGATCTAACGTCCACAAATTTCCACCAGTGTAGACATCTCCAATCCACCTCCTATGCTCAATCTCCCAACCATCGGGCATACCATCTCCGTCGGTGTCGGGGTTTGTTGGATCAGTTGGACCGTCTGTTCCGCCTCCTGCTCCTGAACCCAACCACCCCTCTAGATGCACTGTTTCTGCCTGCTCGCCTGAATCCTCGTCACAAATGTACTCATCATTGAGATAATGACAATCGAATGATGTTGGACCCAAGAACCACCCCCAATACTCCTCTCCGTCTGAAAGGCCGTCTGAGTCGGAATCAATGTCTCTTGGATCTGTCCCATTGAATCCTAATTCGGAGGTCTTGATGTACCTATACTCCTCGAGATTTGACCAGTCTCTTGTAAATTCGGTACCGTCGGCTAGTTCGTAGCTGACCCCATCTGCGTCGGCGTCCCTGTCTCTGTCGTAAGGATCAGTGGGATCTAGCCCGTAGGCAAACTCCCATCCATCTGGCATCCCGTCCAAGTCGGAGTCGACGGATTGTGGATCTATGGGCATTATGTTCATGTATCTGCCAGGGGAAATCCCAGCGAATAGCCAATTCTTACCATCACGTTCCAGAGTCACAAGAGATGTTACCAAACCGGGGACTCGTGTCTGGTTCGTGTAAAGTCCCAGAACACCAGTGTGACCTCCTTCGAGACACCAAGTTCCGTCTCTGGATCCAATGACGACCATCCCGTTGTAGGAGAGCACGGAGTGAACGTCATTAGCCCCTTCTGCCCACCTTTCGATGTTGTACATTCTTTCACTGCTGATTGAGGAATACGGCATCTGGATAAATGTGCTGAGATCAATCAAATGCAAGCCACCTGCTGTTCCTAGCCACACTCCGGTTACTTCTTCCACGCCGCCCCCTGGCTGCCTGGGTCCAGCGACTTCCATGGTATTGACTATAGCTGACTTTGACTCGTTGAGTAGGTCAGCGCGCTGGACGAAGTCTTCCGCGTTTTCTTCATTGAATACCCACCATGGATCACCTGCAGAAGTTAGTGCGTCGGTGGTATTCCATCCGATTAGTCCGGCATCGGTACCAACTAGGAGAAGTGGACCCCTGCCAGATACGGGTACGTGTAGAGCGGTATTGGCAGAAGTCTTGGATTCCCCTAGTACGTTATTCAATGCATCGTTGGGGACTGGTTCAGTCATAGAAATTGAATTATCCCCTCCAGAGCAATGCTCACCGTCTGAGTCCCCTCCCTGGATGAATGAGAGAGACCATGCCGAATTTTTACCAAATGCCATTAGATCTAAGTCGCTACTTCCAGTTTCCAACTTCAGTATCGTATCTACTGGACCGATATCAGAGTCTGACAGGGATGAGATTATTGGAAGGCCACTGTCCATGGAGAGACAGTGAATTCCCGAATTAGTTCCAAGAATCAGGAACTGTGAATCTCCCAGTGACCACCTCATCATGGTATTCATCTCCATTCCAGATGGGAGGTAGTGACGAGAAACCGAGCCTCCGAATGGATCTATTGCAGTGATGCCGAATTTCGACCCAACCAACAGCCTATCCCTTCCGGAGTCGCTGATTATGGAATGAACTGAGCCATCAACCAAACCAGGAGATGTGGATTGGTCGAATGAAATGACTTCTCCCTCATGGTCCGACATTGGAGTCCCCCTGAGGCCGGGAGTGACCCATGCTCCATCATCGAAGTGAACCAAATATTCCTCATAGTTGCTGAATGCCTCCCCCCATTGTGCGGTAGAAGTAGATGTGTCCGGAATAACAAAGCCGTCACGATCCAAGTCCCAGCCATCGCTATCGGTGTCCTCTATGGCATCACTCGCGTTTCTTGGATCTAGACCATAGTGCACTTCCCAACCATCGGGGATTCCATCACCGGGAACTACAAGTCCGGTTGCAATAATTTCCGACCATGTGTAGTGGTCGGAATCTGGGTCTGTAGGGTCGCTTCCCAGCCAGCCACTGTCTCCCGTGGGCCTTTGTTCATCTTGCTGGCATGAGTCCTGACTCAATCCAGGAATTTCTCCGGCGCACCATAGGCCATCCCTCTCAGTTATCCAACCATCGGGGATTCCAAAGGAGTACTCCTCGGAATTGGTGTAGCTCTCAGTGACATCTATGTAGCCATCACGATTTACGTCGAAGCCGTCACCACAGCCGAATGTAAAATCCTGACAACGATCGATGTCCTCGACTTCGTCCGAGGGGTCTAGAGGGTCAAACCAGAGGCATGTCCATGCATTTGAAGCATTGATGTATCCCAACCCACCTTCGGTACACATGTGAATTTCATACCCATCAGGAAGTCCGTCGCCATCGGAATCCGAATTAGTGGGATCAAGATATTCCCTCTGTCCTGATTCAGTGAGTTCTGGGGGCTTTCCAGTCAAAGAGAGGCGATCCGTGAAACACTTGTCGAGCGTATAAGGCCAGCAGTATTCGAGAAGAGCGGGCGCGCCGTCTCTGTCATGATCGGTCATATTGTCAGTACCGTTATTCATATCCAAACCCTTGACGTTCACATTGCCGTCAGGCGTCTCTATCACTACCACTATGCCATGCATTGATTCATACTGATCTGGAATCTGATCTTCGTCCGCGTCAGTGGCAGGGGGAGCGCCTCCCTGTGCGTCTGTAGGGTCTGTGGAAGAGACCGGGGACTGTGGCCGAGTCTGGGAGACAAAGGCAAGACTGCTAAGCAGAAGTAGCGTGATGAATGCCGCGGTCTGCTTTCTCCTCATGACATAGCCCCATCTAGATGGCTTTGAGCGTTCTTGACTGACTTATCATGATGATGGAGCGTCGTTCGGACGGAAGGTCAGATATTTTGATTATTGGCGATGCCATTGACGTACAGAATTGACCGTTTGGGGTAATCTTTGATGGATTTATTCAAAGGGCTATTTGTCTCGGAGCGTATTAGGTAGCAGGATGGAGATAACTCACCTTGGCAGCGGGAGTCGCGGGAATTCGGTTCTGTTGTCCACTGACGAGTCTAAGGTCATTGTTGATTGTGGATTCTCATTGAAGAAAATGGAGTCACGTTTGGATATGATAGGGGTTAAACCCTCTGAAATAGACACGATTATGGTTACCCATCACCACTCCGACCACTCTAGATCTGCAGCTCGTGCTTCCAAGAAGTGGGCATCGGTTCTAATGAGTAATGCCGAAACCGCTAGAAGGATGGAATGGGGGGATCATGAGAACTTCTCTGAATTCTCAGACCTGGAGAGAGTTGAGGCTGGCAACGACTTGAGCTTCCTACCTATACCCGTACCACATGATGACGCCGACAATGTTGCAATCATCGCATGTTCATCAGAGGGAAAGAGGGCGGCAGTAGTTACTGATCTGGGAGAGGCCACAGATGAGCTAAAGAGGCACCTATCTGCTTGCTCGCATATCTCCATAGAAGCAAATTACGAACATTCCAGACTTGTGGGCGGCCCATATCCAGATTCACTGAAGAGGAGGATTACGGGCAGAGGTGGGCACCTTTCCAATACCCAAACGGGACAGGTTCTGAATGAGGTTATGCACGAAGGACTCGAGAGCATAGTTCTATGTCACCTCTCTGAGAATAACAATAGGCCACACATTGCAGAAAGTGAGGTATTGATGAGAATCTGTGACTCCTTCTCAGGAGACCTCTCAATTTCCAAACAGAGTGGTCCTGAATTCACCCATTGGTTGGGTCAAAGTGAGCCTGAGAGGATTTTAGGTCTATCCTAATGCCCCATGACCACCCTGTGGACAGCATTCTGCACGTCCCTCATCCTGTGGACAGCACCCAATTCCCTGAATACAACCAGTGACCTCTGCAGGTAATCCATCCTCTGCGACCTGTTGCTTTCTACCTCACCTAGCCTCGACAATATCTCCCCTTGCATCATCCTGAAATCATTGGCTTCAGCAAGTGCCAATCCATCTAGATAGTGCTCTGCAGCCTCTTCTGATCTGCCAGCATCACTTAGTACCTGTCCGAGTAACATTTCGACCTCGACGGCGCTGTGGGGGTCTGATTGGTCCGAAAGAATCTCGAGTGCACCGGAATAATGGTGCATGGCCAGATCGTTGTCTTTTATTTTGGCGTAATACCTTCCCAACACGGCTCTTGACCTAGCGTGCAACTTGATCTGTTCATTCTCCTCTGTCTCGTCATGTGCAATCATCGCATGGTCCCTTGCTCTATCCATCTCGCCCATCTCAAGGAATGCCGATGCTAGCCTGATCCTTGCTTCGGTCAACTCAGGTGAGTCTTCTGCCTCCAGTAGATCTTCGACGTTTCCATACACCTCGAGGGCCCTCTTGTTGTCACGCTGCCGCCTGAAAATGAATCCCATGTTGTTGTATGACCTAGCAGCACCCAATGCATCCCTCACTGATATCTGAATCTCTAGAGCCTTCCTGTGGAGAGAAAGAGCCTCGTCCATCTGCCCCCTCTTGACAGCCAGGTCAGCTCTGGATGAAAGGAGTCTGGCAAGGGGTGTCGTCATCTTGTGTTTCAATGCAAGCGGCATAGCAGAGTCATACTCCTCTACTGCCTGTTCCCACTTCCCCTGGATGGACAATATATCCCCTCTGAGCTCATGAATGACGAAGCTTGTCCTAGGTCCGAAATTATTGACATCTAGAGACCTTAGAATGCCCAAGAGCTCGATATGCCCAGAGCGGACGAGGGAATGGCCCTGGTCTGAAAGTGCGGCAGCTAGGCCCTCAGTGTCACCTGACATATGCAGGTGGTGGATGTACTCGATACTCTGGGAGGGCGTCCCGCTTCTAGTCCTGTACCACTCGACAGCGTTTGCATGGAGTATCTGCCTTAGGGAGTCGTCCATAGATCTGGTTAGGAACTCTCTGACTAGGTCGTGAACGTCGTAATTCTCGCTGTCAGCCTGTCTGGCTAGGCCTTTCTCGACGAGGTCATCGAGCAGATCGGTCTCGGCGTCGACTCCTGATATTGCCTCTAGAGGCATTGGCTCTCTGAACACTGATATTGCCCCCAGTACTCTCTTTTCTGCTCCTGAAAGTCTACTAAAAATCTCCTTTTCGACGAAGGTCTCCAATGTCTCGTGGAACGTTCCACCAACGCTCCCCCTGTTAATCAACTCCAGAACTAATGGGTGGCCCCTAGACAGGTTATGGATGTGAAGGAATTGGGGCATTTCAAGGTCCTTCATTGCAGTCAGTATCTGCCTGCTTGCTTCCTGGTCGAGACCGTCAAGAGGCATAACAAGAGTTACAATTCGGCCCGTAGAATCGGCTTCAGGAACTACCATCCTGAATGATCTGGAGAACATAACTAGTCCCACGTCATTGATTTCCGGGATTTTTATCGATAACGACCTGAGGACCGAAATTAGGGTCTCATCGCCGACCTTGTGTAAGTCATCAATTACGATTAGGGAAGGCGCTCCCTCTAAGCCCTCGGCGATTAGATTGACTGCCATCTGAGGCTGAGGAACAGGGGTCGATGCTAGATAATCCGAGAGGTCATCACTTCCCATCGTCGACATCCATTCGCCCATTGCTTCCAAGAATGCCCTCGCACCATCCCAATCCTGGCACCTGTGGTACAGCAGGTTTCTCCTATGGGTGAACCTCTCAATCAGCTTGGCGGAAAGTGCGGTCTTTCCTATCCCTGCAATCCCCGGAACCAGTATTGAGCCAGACTGATGTTCCAGTAGGCTGACCATATTTTCTAGCTCTTTCTCCCTTCCATAGAACTTTCTAGTTCGTGGCAGGTCCCCCAGGGAGGATACCAACTGTTTCTCTATGTGCTTTGAGAGGTCCCTTTCAATGAGGTCGGAGGATAGGGAGGAGAAATCTATTGTTCCTGATTCATCCAAGTACCTAATTACATCAACATGCCTAAGTGGGAGTTCTGTCGACTCTAGTGCTTTCTGCAGCTCCATAGTTGAGGACCTTCCGTCATGTCCAATGACCCTGACCATTTGCATACCGACCTTGGACCAAATGTCATCAGCCAATTTTGCACCATCTTCTGTGAGGAAATACGCCTTCCTCTTTCTAGACACACCCGTCACGTGTGCCTGCCTTTCGATCAGGTATCCCTGGTCCCTCAATCCGGAAATTGCCCTAGGGACATTTGACCTAGCTATTGATACTGCATTTGCTATTCCCATTTGTGAAAGGGCGAAGGGCACCTCCACCTTGTCCGCATGATCGACATAGTCCCTCAGGTGCAGAAGAATGCGTTCCTGAACCCCGGGTTTGGATGCGGGCACGGAAGTCATGGTGTTACTAGCGATAACTTTCATTCAAGAATGTTCGTGATTAACGACCAATGGGTGATTCATGCCTGAGAATCCTCTGGGACCCACTCTTCGTTCTCGGTGTCCCACAACCATCCTGGGTGATTTGCGTCTCTTCGGAAGCGTTCGGACTCGGGCTGAGGTGCTTCTTCACCTTCTGACTTGGCCCATGCATACGGGTCTTCCTGTTGTTCCTCCGATTCTACTTCTTGCGTAGAGTCGGCCTCGTCATCTTCCTCTTCTATTTCCACGAAGAAGTAGGCGAATGCAGCGACTGCACCGAGTAGCATAACAACGACAATGATCAAAATTGTGCCGATTCCAGAACCTTCTTCGTCACTGACAGTGATTTTGAATCCGGGTTCGTAGGTCTCCCCCCCATACTTGAACTGTGGAGTTGCGGAGCCTGAAATCCTTGATCCGGGTATGCCCATCTCCCAAGTTGAGTCACTTGAAATGACGGTGTTGTTAACCGGGTTACCGCCAATTGTGGCTGTGACTGTTTTACCGGGAAGGCCAGTACCAGTGAAAATTGCGATTTCGTCATCGCCGATCCTGCTATCCTCTGGCTCGTTAACTATGAAGGATAGTCCGATCACATTTACCGAAACTGGTAGTGAGTTTGCCTTGGAACCAAATGGATCAGAGGCTACGAAAATGACACCTTCAAGAGACCACCCCGTAATCTCTGGGTCATAGAAGGACATCGTTATTGGGTTATATGTCGCCATACCATTGGATGCAATGCTGAAGACGATTCCATACTCATCGTCGCTTGATAGTTCCTCGTTGTCATAAACTGATAGCATCAACTCTTGATTCTCGTCTGCATCACTGAAATACTGCATTAGGTCGATTTCTGCTAGAGTGCACCTATCCTGAGACTGGGAGTCCAATTCACAATAGAGTGTGATTTCGCTGATCCAGCCGCTTGAGTCGAAAACTGGTTGGTTATTACCTGCATCTGGCGGGTTGTCAGCCGTAATCTGAAGTTCCACCCACTCGCTGTAGTCAAAGCCGTCGTATGACCTCATCCTGATTTGATATTCTGCGTTGTGCCTTAGGGGCATGGAGTTCCACTCCTGACTAAACGCGCCATTGGAGGCAAAATCTGTGATTGTCTCCGAATGTACGTTGATGTAACCATTTGCTATATCGAGAACCTCTACATCCACTCTTGTGACGGTGCCATCAGAATCCCTAGCAACACCTTCGAAAACCGAACTCTCGGATACTGCTAGGCGATCCCCGTTCTGAGGGGAAGTCACACTAAGGAATGGAGCGGTATTTGAGTTGTCGATATTCAGAGTTAGGACTGTAGCCTCGCATTCATCGATGACCCCTATGCAGAAGTCGGAGTCCGACGCCCAGATTGTGAAAGTATACTGGGCAGTCTCCCTTGGCTGACCACTGAAATCCCAAGTCCATGACCAATCCGGCCCGCCCGATACTGGCGTAGTAACTTGGAAGTTTGGACCAACAATTTGGAAGTATATGTCTTCAACATCCATGCTACACTGCTCAGGGCACCCGTAGAAATCATATGCAGTTCCCTCGAATGTGACGCTATCATCTGAATGGGTCGACATTGAGCTTGGGGATGTGACAGAAATAGTCGGAGCCTGCGTGTTGAGCTTTATCGTGATGCCTACTATGGGGCTATGGGTGATGCCGTCAAATGACCTGAACTCGAATGTGTAGTCCCCCTCTGCCATGCTAGTCATATCCAATTCATAGAACCAAGTCTTGAACGGGTGATTATTGCGGGTTACCTCCCCTGGGCCTGCGCCAGAAGAGTCTGTTGCCACGAGGGCATTGTCCCAGTCACCAGTGAATGGGTCCTTGACTTCAACCGAATGGACGTAGCCCTTTTGATCCCATTGAGCCAACTCATCGGTCTGGTAGAAAGCGGCGAGTACCCCGTCATGAGCGGTACCCGTGATGTTTACAATCTTCCTGAATGAATGTCCCTCATTTTGCGTCAATGAAACGGATGGGGCCATGTTCAGCAATTCGGCGGTCCCTTGGTAAGACGAGTCCTCGAGAGTGAACTCACCGCTATCTAGTCCGGAGCCGAACTTGTAGGCGGTGTACCTGTATAATGAGAGTTCACGTGTCCCTGCTGCATAGTCGCAATCGGTATCTTCTGTGTCTGTGGTGAGATCTCCGTCGTTGTCAATGCCATCGGTACAGGAGTCCTCAAATTCATCGTCAGCATATCCGTCGGGATTGTCACCTCCGCCCAAGCCCCTGAAGTCTAGATGGAAATCTGAAGGGAGAGAGAACCAGGGCGTGTAGCCGTCGTCGAGAGTTTCTATGTCATAGAGGTCATTCCCTAGAGCGTCCTCCACTAGGACGCCTGCCCCAGCCACCCTCTCGCCCTCGACCAGTACTTGGTAGCGAACAAGTTCGGCTCTGCGGACTTGCACTGCATACGGAGTTGGCTGAGTCTCTATGTAGACAGAAGAGAGGTCAAGATTGGCGAGAGCTGCAAAGGTGAATACCGTGGAGTTGTTGTCCATGCTCATAGCCAGAGGGAAGTTCCTAGGGGTCAGATTGTCGCAAAGGGCGCACTCCTGGACCTCAGTTGGAACTATTCCGTTCTGGAACTGATTTGCCGGCCATGCTTCTTGATCGGGCCATGAGAGGATTACAGGGTCGCTGCCGCCTGTGGCACTTGGGATTGTCTCGGACTGTACTGTTATCGAACTCTTGGTGATGTTGTATGTCATGTCAACTCCATTCCAAGAGTTCTCGGTAAAGAATCCCAGAGTTCCATACTGCTGATTGCCGGCAAATCCTGTATCATAGTGCTTAATCACGGCACCAGTGGATGGGACATTCCAAGTGTTCCTTCGAATATCCAAAAGTGCTCCCACTGCCCTGATTCCATCTGCGTCTCCAGCCGCATTGATTTCGTTGTCATACATCGTCAATCCGGATCTGAATGCGAGAACTGCGGGACAGGTGAATCCCCCGCCGAAGTGAGTCATGCTGGAGCATGTTCCGGTTCCGTCGGTGGAGAGGGTGTTGTTGGCGAGGAAAGCCCTAGCAGCGGATGGGGCTGGTGCTTGACTTCCATATTCTCCTGCTAGAACGACTTCCTTGGCCACATCATGAATCGTGTTATTCTCAGCAATTACGTCGAATGAGCCCAGCATCCAGAGTCCGTTCCATCCGCCTATTGGTCCGATGTCATTATCGTGAATATTCGCGTAACTAGAGTACACAGCTACTCCTGAACCGCTTGAGGCCCCTGATAGTTCGTTATCGTAAACATCTGCATGGGCACCCCCATAGATGGTAACTGGTGTGCCTTCTACGGTAGTGATCTCGTTGCTGGCAACCACATTGTGGTAGTCAGTCGTCCCCACGCTCTTGAGGCTGTATAGGTCAACTCCATTGCAATTGACATTGATTGAGGAGTTAGTCACGGACCCCGAGGAGTACCTGAGGGAAATCCCGAAGTCTCCGACTGAGATGTCGGCGTCGTCGATTTCTATGAAAGCGTCCTGAACCCATACGGTGGGTCTGCCCCCGTCCCTCTGTCCGCAGCCCCTGTCTGTGCCGATGAGAGAAGGGGATTCCATGATTAGTGGCGTTACAGGGGTTCCTGAGCTGTAGATCTGAACCGCGGAACCATCTACGCCGCTTTCATCATCGTTACCTACCACGTATTCGCCGCCAATGAACCTAGGCTGAGCGAGATTGGTAGTCAATACACTGCTTGTATTGACATCAAGGAACTCCATCTCCCTAAGGGTTGGGCTGGCACCGTCCAGAACCAAGGCCCCATATCTGAACTCATTTAGGGTGTCGATGTAGTAGGGTATACCCCATGCACCATCTATAGTCAGGAACCTGATTGCAGTTTGGGAGAGGTCTATCGAGTCCCTGATTAGGACGCCCTCGAAGCATGATGGGTCTTCAATGAATATTTCCTCATTCCCGTTTGACATCCCGTAACATTCCCCTCTCGCACTAGAATTGGATGGTTCGGTCCATCTGAAGGTAATTTTCTGGGCGGTGTTTGCGTTTCCGCTAGCGCCGCAAGAAGATGCACCTATGCAGATGCTACCTCTCGCATCTAAGTGAGTACCGTTTGGAAAGGTCACAGTGGTGCCTGGCTGGATGATTAGCTTGGCTCCAGAGGAGACGACTACGTCGCCGGTTAGGGTGTGACTACCTTGCCACACCTCCGTTCCCGAAATGGTGCCCGAGGTGGTGTCATTCGCTGCAACCACGGGGGTCGCAGGGCCCACAAGGGAAACGAATACGCTTGTTAGCATCAGGAATACCAAAAGGGAGCTTCGTGTTCTGTCTCCGCGTGCCATGTAACGCGGGGTGTCGGGAGCGGATTTAACCATAGGGTCGGAATGAGCAAGTGGAGACGGGCAATAAATGCCATCTCAAAGCCGGTTTCTAGTTCAAATTGAGCTCAAAGGCGACCTGTGAGGCCCATTCGAAAGCATCCAGTTTCCCATACCCCAATTTACTGTCGTGACCGCTCTCGAAAGCTTCTCCGCCAACTGCGGAGTTTGCTAGAGCCCTCTTCACTAGTTCCATTGATTCCTGATCCACCTGACCATCCTCATTTGCGAGCTCTTCGCCATAGAGCTCCAAGATTAATGATAGCGCTCCCGTAACGAAAACGGTGGAGTCACTAGTGCCTGAGGAATAAGCATAGGGAGGGGAGAGTTCAGTGGTCGCTGTGGAGAAAATGTTTACTCCTGGAGCAGAAACCTCTGGTTTCTGATTTGGGAACTCCCTGGGCTCACCACCATATGGATCGGTCTCGGAACCGGAGGCGCTTTCGGGCCATGATACTCCGCTACTGTAAACTGCTCCCACGGCAATGACCCCTGGAATGTTTGCGGGAACTGAGACATCAGAAATTGATTCGTCTAGACCCGTGTTGCCGGCAGCGGCAACGACGAAGATTCCAGCGGAGAGGGCCTCATTGACCGCGGAGACGGTTTCTGAGTCCGTCCCCATTCCCATCCCCGGATTAGCGCCTAGACTTAGGCTGATTATGTCCGACTCCTGTGTAATCCTGCACCACCTTATCGCCATCGCGACTCTGTCTTGCTGCCCTGAAGAACCCTCTGGGCCCAGTGCCAGAGCTACTGAGAGAGAAACTTCAGGTGCAGCCCCTAGGAATGTCCCATTGGCGACCAGGAGACCGGTCATCATTGTACCATGATACTCGTCCCCCACGTCCCTGACTTCATCGTTATTTTCTTCATAGAAGTCCCTGAATCCAACTAGGTTTACTCCCATCAGATCCGGATGGGCCGCATCCGCACCGGTGTCAACAATGCAGACTGAGACTCCCTTGCCAGAAAGTCCTGAACTCTGCAATTGCCTGATTCCGGTGTCTTGGTAGGCCCACTCGGAGTCTGGAAGTACTGGGGTGAGGTATGCATTGATGAAGGGCCATGAAACTAGCAATAGAATTGTGCCTATCGAGAAGAAAACGGCCCCCCATGGCCATAGGGCCTCCTTAATCGGGCCCAATGGCCACCTGAGTCTACGGGCCTCCTCATCCGACAAGCCATAGGCATCTCCTGGATATCCCGGGGCATCGGGGTCGACTGTTGTAAGTAGCCTAGGTTCCTCTGGCTCGGGCATCAACTCCAGATGCTCGATTGCTGGCATGTTAAAACCCCACATTAACGGGCATAAATATCAATGCATCAGAAGGGTGCATTTGGCCTTCTTGAGCGGGGCCTTGTCAGCATTCCAATAGCCAACACGATTAGTGCCCCGAGAATCCATCCAATCCAGTCAGTTGTACCCTCGACAGGCGGAGAACGGACGTCGACGTTGGAAACTCCACCTTGATCTTCCAGGTACGGCAATACCTCTCCATCGACGGTTTCCTCGACTACGACAAATCTGAGGTAGTACGAGTCTGGGCCGTATTCGGTTAAGTCAAGTGAGATGTCAAATGTCACTTCAGACATTGGGGGGATATCGCGGGTATCTGTATCGAAAGCTATCTCGCTGCTGCAACTGCTGTCGCCACATATTGTGCCGTTCAGAGTGACGCCAGGAGCGTTGACCAATCCGCCGTTGTATACCGTGACTGCCCAGCCGTTGGTTGTGAATGCAACTGGGTCACCACCCGTGTACGACTGGTGGCCGGTTATGCTGATTTCTGGATTGGAGACCTCTACGTTGATCTCAATGTCGGGGTATGTGCCGCCCATCTTGTCCGTAACCGAGGCATAAATTGTGTATGGCCCTCCTGTAGCGTTCTCGGGGGTTATCACCGAAATTGAGTGGGTAGTCGAAACAAAGGCGCCCAGAGTGTGACTGGTTGCCCCAGTCCTCTCCCACCCCTCTGGAAGTTCTGAGTCGTCGAAGGAGAACTCGAATTTCTCGTCCCCGTTGCCCGTGTTAGTGATGTCAATCCCAATCTGGATCGTTTCGCCTGATGATACTCCGTAAACCGCATCCATCGGCTCTGCAGAGAAACCATGGATCTGGGGTATCCTGACTACGACAGACTCCTCTGTGTAATAGCCATCGGCTGTGAAGACGTCAATCTTGACCGAGTGCCCATTAGTTAGTGAGTGTGCCACAGACTGGTTTGCCGGGCTAATCCTGACATGTAGGTCAGTGAAGTTAAGAGTGTTCTCGAGGCCTACATCGAAGGTTACCGTGGTGTTCCATTCACCAGAACCGTTGTGGAACTCCACCAGCCAGTCTCCGCCATCCGTCCCAGGGACCAAGGCCTGCGCTGAGAAGGTGTCAAACGGCTCGTGGCCTAGGTAATCAACTCCCATGACGAACTCTAGTGGAATGAAGGAAGAGGAGTTGTCGTCCAGTTGGGCCAATAGGTCCTCTATCCCGCCATCGTGGGAAGGATCGCCCCCACTGCTCGAGATGACGTGGAGGTTAACCTCGTGGTTGGATACCCTTGTGTGTGAGATTACGATCGGAGGAGTTTCCTGTCCGGCTTGCATTCCTACTGTGCGACCGCCTGAGTATGTCATGTTACGTCCCATCTGGTTGACTTCGAATTCGCTTGAAGTCTCGGCCATTCCGCCGGGTAGGAGCATCCTCATTCCTCCATCATCATCCAGCTGAGCGACCCAGGAGATGCCTCCCCCTATGTTGATCACCAACTCTGGGCTTTCTACGTCTGCGAGGGTTCTGGAGATCCCATCGTAGTCCAGCCACTGTGTTTCGAGTAATAGCCACCCTCCTGAGATGAGGCCCATGTCCTCGAAACCGCCTTCCAGTACGTCAGCCTCTATGTTGGCCATGGCAATCAGGCCATCTTCCTCGACACTAGCGCGAATAATCCACTCCCCGGGCTCAACCTGTGCGGACCAGTTGCCTTTCCACACCCCGTCCTCCAGATTCTTTGTGGGGGTTACGGGATCCCTAACAAGGCCCTCGGCAGGGAATAGCTCGAGGATTACGGAGTCGGAAACTTCCGAGAATTGTGTCTCGTCTATGTAAGAAATGGTTCCACCCACTCCTACTAATCCAGCAGTCAACTCGATTTCGACATCTTCTGGGGATGGGCCGATTGAAACCGTGATCTCTTCTTGATCGAAACCGTCCATGTGAGTAGAAACGCACCATGATGTCTCCGAGGGCTGGAAGATTGACCAGTCGCCATTCAGGTCGGTCGTCAGGTTTCCAGTGAAGAACGGAGAGTCCGGGCCAGAGTCTGAGAATTCATCGTCGCAACTCTCCCTGACTGAGACGGTGACACCCTCGACCCCTTCCCCGATGTCTGAGTCATCGTCGTCATTGAAGTCCCAATACACGTTACCACTGAGTTCAGCTGATCTCTCGACAACAAGAGAAATTTCGGGGTTGGATCCTGGAGTGAGCGTGAATGAGTCAGACTCTAACTGCCACATAACACCATTCTCTACCCGGCTTATTTCTGCCGTCCAATCCCCAGGAGGGATGGAGGCTGAGACGGTGCCGTTTGAGTCGGTCTCTTCCAGGTCGATTGAGCCTAGTCCCTCCTCTGAGATCATGACAATTGTGAAGCCGCTTAGTGGCTCGCCCGAAGTGTCCTCGGTTAAGTTAAGGGATACTGTGGCTATTTCGCTAGTTGAGAATGAGTGGTCGTGCGAGGCAGAGGCCTCGTTCACCTGAACTAGTTCCCTAAGGGTTTCAGAAACTCCCTCTGGACTAGTGAAGGGCTCGACAGAGAGCACCCAGCTACCTTCCTCCACGTGTTCGACCCAGGAGCCGTTGGAATCTGTGTAGTATGTCGAGGTCCAACCATTATCCAAGTTAATCATCCTGAACATGTGGTTGGCCAGTGGGCCGCCACTCTCGTTGGTCAATGAGAGGCTAACCCTCCATTCTGGGTCGAATGAGATTGACCTCTCTATTACACCTCCATCAAGTCCTATCTGGAATGACGGGACTGGGCTCAGGATTCTGGTTCCGAACAGATCCCCATTATTTGGGTCAGAAATTAGATTCACTACAGAGTATGTCCCTGGTTCCAGAGAAACCTCGGCGATGCCATCCTGGACCCACTCTGAACCATTCGCCATAATGCTCCCACCGGCACCTGCCATCATCATTGGAACAATCTCGAAATCATAGGAAACGAGTGTGCCATTCGAAGAGTTGCCATCGCTCGAATGATCTATGAACATCGTAACTGACAGAGTCCCATTGCTCGGGTTCAGAATCATTTCTACTGAGGTGTTCTTGTCATCGATGTACTTCTGGAGGGGAGAGGCGCCTAGGAAGTCCGGGCCTTCAATATCGAAAGTCCAGTTACCTTCTGGAAGGACCATGTCGAAGAGTCCGTCGACGGGGACTTGCTCCCTCCAAGTGACTTCATGCTCGTCACTGTCGGCTGTTACGGTAATCTGCTCCCACCCCTCGAATGAGGGCGAATACAGATTGTTGGCCCTGTTTACACTGACCATTCCCGATATTGCAACTCCGGGTCTTGCAACCATAACGACATCCTCCATCCCCTCGGACACGGTGAACCTGTCTCCAGCGACCAAGGAAGCGACGATTCCCTCGACAGTAGCATCGACAACCGCATCCTCGGGCAGGGATATGCTGAATTCGCTTGACTCGTTGGTTACTGCGGTAGTGCTGAAACCGTCCCAATTGAATTCGACTGTGACACCGGATCCAATGAGCTTGTTTTCGTCGGGGTCGAACTCGGCTGAAACGTTCTCCTCATAGTAGACTATTCCTGAGACTATCATGCTCGTTCTGAATTCGAAGGTCTCGGATGAGTCCTCATCCACATCAATGATTTCCCAAATCTGCTTGGTGTCGTCCAGAGTGTGGTCCAACAGCCATTCGCCGGGCGTTAGCTCGACGTAGTATGAACCAGATTCATTGTCGAAACTCGCCTCGACCATCCCTTCTGCTCCGTCGTTGGCCTTGAACGACACGTTGAGACCAGGAACGTTCAGGCCGTCATCAAGAAGTTCGAATGTTATGTCGAAGGTCTGAGTAATTGGGAATGGTATCTGGACATCTGTCGCCTCGTTAGCATCGAAAATGTAGTCTTCCAAGAACTCAGGGAATCCGTCGTTGTCGATGTCGATCTCGACAGTGTAGTTACCAGGGACCACCGGTCCGAAGTTCAGCTTACCATCCTCATCTGGCATAATCACGCAAGGTGAGAAGTGGACCTCGTCACAATCGTCTACTGCGTCTGAGAAGCTTTCTCCATCTTGGTAGAGGGCCACTCCTCCATCGAGGACTGCATCTGACTCATCTACGAGTTTGCCCCCTATCGTACTCCCCATCATCTTAACCTCGGGGATCTGGGCCCCTGGGTTCGAAGAAACGATGAACGCTTCTCCCAGAGTTGCTCTAGTGCCGTCTTCGAAAATCACAGTCATTTCATACTCGCCAGGAATCGCGTCCATTAGGTGGAAGGTGCCCGGCTTGACCATGGGGCCACTGAATGACCCCTCTCCAGAGAAGGTTCCAGTCCCATTGATTGTCCCGTACGTGTCCATCGACTCTGAAGTGTCAACCTCGAAGCTACCCGAAGCTACCATCGATGCGTGATACATGTGCTGGGTGAAAATCGTAGACCCATTTGATGTGAACCTGCCAGAAGCGTTTACCTCGCCATCTATCAGGAAGTCACCAGAGGGGAGTTCGCAGAAGGACTGGTTTTCTGGCATTGTTCCATTCTCATTGCAGCCGAAATCCGACGATCCCCCCGATTCATCGGAAATTGTTCCACTCAGGGTTCCACGGCCGTCGAAAAGACCGTCGCCCGTGAGGGTGTGGTTGTGCATTATCTCCTGTGAGAAGTTGCCAGTGAAGTCTGAGACCGTTACCACGGATGTAGAAAGAACTGATCCCTCGCCTGTGAAGGTTACCTCCCCGATTCCGTTGAAAACCAAATCCAAGCCCGAAACGGTTCCATTGGAAGTCAAAACCGTGTAAGGGTCCATCTGTATCTCATCCCACATGGGCGACAGCTCCATCCCTACGCCGATTATTGGCTCGCCCTCGAACTCTGGCGCACCCGACCAAACCAACTGGCCCGTTGCATGCGTTGGGTCGACACTGATCGTGACATCGATGTGTGACTCCCCATTTGAGTGCCCATCAGAACCTGAGATATTGACTATATGCTCAGCCAGCCAAGTCGATCCTGAGACATTTCCTAGAATTCCAGAAATTGGATTGATGTTGCGATTTGAGCTTGAGTCGGAAAGAATCTCAGTCATCCCATAGTTACCTGACAATACTGTTGCCCTAGCCGAGTCTAAGTCTGGCTCTCCAAAGAATGCCGAGACTCTAATCTTGCCAGCGGGGGCCGTGAAGGAGAAAATTCCATTCTCGTCAGCATCCGTGGTCCCTATGGGGATCCAATATGTCCTACCGTCCCTATCGACCACATCGCCATTCTCGTCAGCAGTCTCTTCGCCACTGAATGCGTCCCTCTCGACCAGGATTCTGGCATTGGGGACTGGACCTATTCCATCTAGCTCAACAGTACCCGTGAGAGTGGCCCCACTGTAGTATTTCAGAACCTTAACTTGGGTGTTTGCATTGCCGACTACTGGGTCGTTGCATTCCTCATCCAGCTTTTCTCCGGACTCATCCAACTCGCATGGTAAGTCATACCAATTTGCGAGGGCGAAATGGTTCATCATTGCCCCGGGCATGGGGATTGCCGATTCTAAAGGCGAGCCGGGAGTCCCGGTGGTGTAGAAGTGTGGAGCCGGTTGGGAAGCGTCACCCGGTAGGCCGAGGGTCGACGAGCCATATCCTACGTACACTCTTGCGACCATTGTCTCGAAGAATGCGTCTTGGTGCTGATAATCTATGTCTATCATCTGAATTACCTCAGTCGCGTCCTGTGCTGCTCCTGACTGTTGCCTTACGACGTCATTGAGGTATTCCTCCTCATACTGCTCGGCAGTCCTAGGGATCACAGGCCCATCTGCGCCCCTCTGTGTCAGGTAATTTGTGGAAATATAGTTGTCCAGGTCGAGTCCCGAGAGTGCGGTTGGGGCATGGAAGATTCCCGTAGTCTGACCTCGATGGTAGGAATAGTCCTCATAGTAAGATCCTCCGAGAGGGTAGAGTCGATTGTCCACGGCGAAGTACCTGATGTCGTTGTTCCTCTCTACGGTAACCCCTAGTCCTTCCTCATAGTCCTGAACTTCGTACGTAACTGAAGATGTGATTGCGTGATACATGTCAACTAGTTCTGAGGAGTCGAATGCAGTAAGGAGGAAGGCCCTTCCCAATGCAAGTTTCGAATTTGCCCTGTGTAGGCCAGTGGATACATCATCGAAGTCCATAATCAGGTCATTCGTGTATCTGTAGTTTCCAATCATATAGTGAGTGGTGGATTCCTCGAAGTCTGAGGACCTGCCTCTTGCCTCGTCGAAGGAGGCTCTGGCATCAGTCTCGTTCATTGGCTCGCCATATGGCTCTCCATCGAAATATACCATCCATGACTCCTCGTCAGCTGGAATGCCACTTTCCATCAGCGAATATCCCCTTAGAAGTTCTACGGCCCCATCGGTGGCTATGATTTCCATCGAACGTTGGGTAACAAACGAAGAGTCCCCTACATCGATAGACAGGATTGAGTCGAATTCCTGCATCTGATCTTCCGTCTCCATGTGCTGGGACATGACGTCGTAGAACTCAGATGTGAAGTCACCATTATTTGACCTCCTGTCGCCTTGGGCCAGTGTCATGATGAATAGTGCCAGAGTGTCGTCTTGGCCCTGAGATAGAAGCATACCTCCACTGTTCGGAATTCCGGACTGGAAGTTATCAGCCACGGTGGGGTGCTGCCCTTGGGCCAATGCCTGGAAGCCGTAATCCCACCAAGAGACGAATGCGGGCCTTTCACTGAAGCCTACCTCCGTGTCCTGCTGCGAAAGCCACTCGTAGGCGGTGTTCCAGTCAGCGCCATTGAAGCCTGGTCCGAATGTCCCCATGTACCAAAGCTGTCCTGATTCTGAGTCATACTCTGCCCCATTGAGGATCGAGAGATCCCTTAGGAAGTCAGGCGAAATCTCGTAAATTGTCTGGTCTACATCCGATGCGGCTGCCTGACCTCTTGGTATTCCGGAGTCTATTCCATAGGTCATATGCTGACTTGCGACCAGCATGAATACCAGAATTAGCGCTGGAATACCAGGGTGCTTCTTAGTGGCCGGCCATGTAGACTTCCTCCTCGCGGACGGAGAGCCTATTCCCGACCTCCTCCATTCCTTGACAAATCCAGTTGGGTCTGCTGACTTCCAAAGCATTGCCATACCAAGCCCTCCAACTACCGCCATTGCTGGAGTCGCGTTGAAAATGAATCGGCCTGCGCTCCATGCCATGTATGCGGCCACAATTACCCACGTACCCAGAAGCAGTTGGCTCTGCCTTTCCTTCCTCGAACCTCTCCAAATCAGGTAGAACGCGCATGATACTGCGATTAGTGTGACTATGGGTCCGTAAGATGCGAAAAGAACCCCTCTGCTGGGCGCCTGTGCTTCTCCAATTGTGCCAAAAATCTTGTTCTTAGAGAAATAGAATCCTCCAGTGAAGAGTATGTCCCATCCGTTGTATATATTGAAGATCTGGAGCAAGTAAAGTGCGCCCAATATTCCCGAAAAGAGAGTGGCTCCGCTTCCAATTACGAGAAGCCATGGCCTATCCCTGAAGGAGCATGTGACCCATCCCAGAGCTACCGTGAATCCGATAATGTAGAACATTGGCTGGAAACCGCTTGGATCGAAAAGAAGGTTCATCCCTGGCCACATGTAGAAGGGGAGGGGGATTAGGAAGGATGTGAAAAGCATCTGCAGGGAAGCAGCCGTTATTGGCAAGCTATCTCTGCCTCTGAATAGGTTCATCACGACCTGCACGCCATAAGCAAGGAATAGTATTCCAGGCCCATAGACGAAACCTTTCCATCCCAGTGCGGCTGTTGCAAAGGAAATTCCAGAAAGTGTAGCATTGGACATCACCTTAGGATTGCGTGCCCACATCTCCCTGATTCCTGCAACTAGGTAAAGCGGGTTTCTACTAGGGCTTTCGAAAATCCTGTCCGTGCCAAGTCCTTCCATGGCCTTGACCCAGAAGTAGAAAGCCATGGAGATGAATAGCAACGCGAAAGAGTCGTGATCGGCAAGAGCGAATGTCGAATGGCCGATGTGACCAGGCATCAGTGCAATCAACCATGCAGTGAAGATTCCTGCCAAGTCGCTGTGTACCCTTCTTGCGATCGCAGCAAGAGGGAGCACTATGAGGGCCCCATAGATTGCTGGCAGGGAGGCGACGCTCCACCACACCATAGTTGCCTCTGAGGCGCCGGTGAGCCAAGATAGGGCGATTCCACCCAATGCAAGGGACCAAGAGAATAGGGGTGGCCTTGGATTTATTGCCCCCATCGGATATGCCCTATCGGCATCGAAAATGTAGTGGCTTCTTTCGGCGACGACATAATCGATTACCCTCTTCATGTACCATGGATCTGAACCACCTGTCATATCCCACAACTGAGTACCAGATGCGTTCATTGCGGGGAGAACATTCCAACCAGTCCTAACCGCTATAGCTACAAATAGCGCAAGTCCCACCAATATTCCGTAGTAGTTCCTGTTCCACCAAGCCCTGAGTTGGCTATTCTCTCTACGTGGCGCAGTGTCGCCGAAATATCCTCTGGAAGAGAAAATTACAGCCGCCACATTAAGCCAGAAAATGAGGAAAACCCATGCAACGCCGGATAGTCCGTCGTCCGAGGAGAGTGTGGAGCCAAGGAAGTCGCTTCCGATCTCCACCATTCTTGCTAGTGTGTATAGAATCCAGTTTACTGCAACTAAGGCCCCCCATACCTGCCAGCCCTCTGCTCTGCAGAAAGCCCAGAAAAATATGACGAATGTGCATACTAGCGCCCAAACTGATCCCAAGTAGACATGCTCGGAGTATTCCGTCAGAGTCTCCAAACTGCCGACCCAAAGGAGAGGGAGGAGTTGTACTGCCAGAATAAGTGACATTACGCCCATAATGGCCATTGAGGATTTGTTCGTTCTATCGAAGGTCGGAAGATCTGCGAACAGTGGACCTTTACCTCGGTTGTCTAACGTACCCCTCATTGCGACAGCAAGAATCGCACCCAGCGCACATGCAGAAGCCCAAAATGCGAATAGAATAGAGGCCGTTGCTGATCTGGACGCGTCAATCAATTCTGCTTCTGAACCGGCCCATGCCGAAGAGTCGAACTGTGTATGTGCCGCATGGGAGACGGCTAAGTGGAATCCTATCACCACCGCCAGGAGGATGTTTGCTTCCTCGTTCCTACTCAAGCGAGCCAGGAATAGCGTCGAAATAGCCATGAAGACGATTGTGAATATAGTGATGTTCTCAATCGTTGATGAAATAGATGGAATCAACACAGGGATTGCCAATATTGCAGTGAATGAAACCATGAATATTCCAAATCTGTAGTCAGATGAGCCCTCTGATTTCGAATATGAATCGTCGGAGGAACCATGTGAAGAAGAGGATGCGGCGACCCTTCCTAGCGCAGCTCCAAAAGCGGCTGCGAGAGGGAGGGTCAGGATTCTCACATATCCATCATT
>CEUY01092239.1_pt1 | contig 52574 bp, 67 predicted proteins | sample 361481 | NCBI WGS metagenome assembly CEUY01 (sample SAMEA2622737, study PRJEB7988) | marine metagenome | isolation source: saline water (ENVO:00002010), including | reverse complement strand
ATTCTAATCCCACGCAAAACCTCGTGTTTTGCACGATATAGGTAGCATAGGCATTGTTTAATTAATGATTAATATGCAATATTTGTAATTTGAAATATGTCTTTTTATTTGTTAATGTCGAAAAAATAAAAGAAGTGACTTATGGATAATGTTGAAAAAATAAAAAAAATAGAAAGTGAATTAAAGAAAAAAGAAAAACAAATAGCTAGAATAGAAAAAATAGTTAAAAAATTTGAATCGAAATCATTGGGGGTCTTTGGTTTTTTTGGCTTCTTATTCTCTTTTTTTGTTCCTGCTTTTATTGTGGTTACACTTGTTCCTTTGTTAAGTATGACATTACACATAGCAATCTTTGTCGTTTTTTTTATAATTGGATTTATAATACCTCTTGCTATTCACCATAGTTATCTTAATGGAAATAAAAAATATAAGAGAGTAAAAAAAATATATTCAAAATTAAAACAAAAAAGAAGATTTTTATTAAAAGAAAAAGACATATTATTTAATCAACTCAAAGCAGAAGACTTTTTTAATATCAAAGAACGAATTAAAAATATTCCACTTATTGACGAAATGGTTCATTCTTTTGAAACACGTTCACAAATAAGAACTGAATCTGAAATCTTATACGCTACGTTTAAAAAGTTATTAAATAAAGAAGTGTTATCGAGAGAAGAACGAGATGGTATACACAAATTACTTGACTTATATGAAAAAGAGAAAGATATGTACATAGATCAAACTAGAGAAGAAAGAATAAAAAAAATAGTAAAAACAAAAGAAAATATTGTAAATATAGAGAATGAATAAATGGAAGAATATAAAATATTAAAAAAATCGAGAGCATTTAATAGACTTTCTAAGTTAAACCTTTTACTAGATAATAGAAAAAAACAAAAAGATAATCTGCCTGACCTTTTTATTACTAATCTTCTTTACTCTGTTTTTATTTATCTTTTTTTTGCTGGTTCTATCTTGGTTTTTATTTTACATAGTAATGTTATGAGTAAAGACATTATTAGTGTGTTGTTTAAGATATATTATTCAGGCACTGTTTTTATTCATATCTTTCTTAATATTTCTATTGCTCATGCTTATTTATCCATAAATAAAAAAATCAAAAAACTTAAAAATAAAAAGAATAGATTTCATAATGCTTATATTATTAAAGAAGATAAAATTGATGCCTATTTAGAAGAATTAAAGCTTATTGAAGACAAAGAACTTGCAAAAATTAATATGAAATTTTTAGATTATCTAAAAGAAACAAAAGAAAATCAACTTCATAAAATAAAAAAACGAGATTTAAAATATAAAAAAGAAGCTATCTATAATATATTAGAGCTGGAAACTGAATTTAAAAAGAGAACAGAAGACGTTGAAGAAAAACATATCATTGTCAACGAATAACATTAAAAAAAAAGATAAGGTATTTTCATTTGATATTGTACTTGAAAACATTAATCATGAACTTGATTCTTAACCTTTTTTTTATTATAATGCTTGTATGAACAAAACACAAAAAGGTGATCACTATGCAATTAAAAGGTCAAGAGGTTAACAAAGCTGAATTTGTTGACTATTTCTTACCTCATTTTCCAGAAATTGAATCAAAATTTAAAGATAAAGACAAATGTAAAATGTATACAAACCGTTTCGATTTTGAACCAAAAGTATTGGATAAGGTTTACCAACTTTTAAAAGCAAATTTAGCCCCTAATGGCTTTGAATTTAACTATATTGCTGAATGTGTCCCTTGTGAGTTTAGTAATGACATTTATATCGATGTAAATGAATATTCTCTATTTAACAATGAATTAGAAAATTATATTGAAAAAACTTGGAATGATTATTTCCATTTTAAAATCAGTTCTCGCAGAGACTTATCAGAAGTTCCTCCACTATTTTATGGTCCTATTGAAGACTTTGTTATTTCATATTTGGAGTATGAGAAGGCTAATAAAGATAAAGATTTTATTTCAAAAGAAGAGTTTCAAGAAGCGGAAGACGGTTATTTAGCAGCAGTCGCAGCAGTAATGACATACTGTAGCACATTTTCTGTTACTCACAGTGACGACCCAGAGACAGAAGAAAGTTTGAATAGTGTCGTAAATGATATTTTATTAGATAATGACAATCTTGAGGATATGTTTCTATTTAATAAAGGAGAGCGTATCTCTGATAAAGAACTTGATTACATTAAAAAGTATTCATTAGAGATTAATTTGGAGACTTATGTAAAAGAATATAAGATTACAAGAAAATCAAGAATCTTTTATCATGACGTTAGAGAGTGTTTTGTCCATCACTATACAGATGCATTAGCAGATAACATGCCTGTTCAAATGTATGACGATAAATATTATCATAGTACAGAAGAACTTTATCATATCTTTGAACACGCTGAAATACATGGAATTAAGAATTTTGGCATTAGTTTAATCAAACGCTAGATTGATTATAATTAAAAATAAAAAAGCACAGACTTCTGTCTGTGCTTTCTTTTGTGTTGTTTTAAGAGAATATTAATCCTTTTACGTCAGATAAGCTTATTATTCCTTTCACATTCCCTTCTTCGTCAGCTACTACTGATATATGAGCACCAGATTTTTGTAGTTTTCTCGCTAAGGTTGTTACGTCTGTATTCAAGTCTACGATTGGAACAGGGTGCATTATTTTAGAAAACGGAATATCTGCGTCTTCCTTAATGATCTTTGTTAATGCTTTCGCTCTAAAAAACATTCCTACTGGCTTACCTTCATCATTTGTTAATATAATTCTTCTATATTTACAATCAATCAGGTCGTCCTTTCTATCTATGATTTTATCGCCTACATTCATAGATACTATATTTTCTTCCTCAATAAGAATATCAGCCGTTTTTGCTTTAAGATCGATTATATTCTTCATAATCTTTTCTTCTTCGTTACGAATAATTCCTGTCTTTTTAGCCGTAGTTAATAAATGCATTAACTCTTCAACTTGCATTTTGTCTTTTTCATTTTTAGAGCTGTTGTTTAAGAAGCCATTTACCATATTTACAAATGGAGACAGTATTGTTGTGAAAACAATTATTGGCGATCCTATCATTTTCAATATATTCTCAGGGTTTTGTGCTGCATAAATCTTTGGCTTTATTTCACTAAATAATAACATTGCTATTGTTAGTGTCCCAAGAAATATTGAATAATCTTCTGCACTATATAAATTAATTGCGATAGAACCTACAAACATTGAACCACCGATATTAACTAATGTATTCAACATTATAATCGCTGATAAAAACTTATCTTTGTTTTCTACGAACTTTTTTAGCTTTTTAAATAACTTTTCATTGCTGTTTGCGTATTTTTGAATTGAAATCTCCGTTAGTGCTACTATACTTGCCTCCGCAAGAGAGCAAAACGCAGATAGTAAGCCTAACGATATTGCAATAGTATATAGAACAATCATTTCATTTGTCATATTTTTACCCCCTTTGTTAGTTATTTTTAATGATTTGATTATATTATACACTAAAGTATCACTAAAGTGAAGGCTTTTTTATTATAAAGTTGTTTTTTTAAGGCTTTTGAGTTCTTTTTTGTTTTTGTTGCTTATTTTTGATTGTTTATCTCTTCAAGATCTATTTCTAATCTTGACAGTATATATTTACCTATCGTTATCATTCTTTGACAATAATTGTTGGATACGACAATACAATTGCTTCTACATCTTTCATTTTTTATAATCCCACTATAAAGCATTTCTATTTGTTTATTAGAAGATTTAGGCTTTTCTCTTATATAAAAAAGGTGATTAAAATCCACCATTCTTTTAAAAACTTCAGGATCTATTTTTGTCACTATTTCTTCTGGTATAAATAGGTGTGTATGTAATATCTTTTCGTTTCTAAAGTCTATTGTAAAATCAAAAAGAACGTCTTCATATTCTATAAAAAAATTACGTTCTGTTTTTCTTGTCAATTTTAAATTTCTTTCATTAAATGTTGAAGTTGTATTTATTAGGTTTTTTCTTAATAAAAACATAGCCATTTCATAATCATCGCTATCATTTATATGGATAATATATATCTTAGCGTCTTCTTCGTTGTCTATGTTGTTAAAATTTATTATTCTTTGCTGCCTTTTCAATTCTGTATATTTATAGAAAAAACTTTTAGGGATTTCTTTATAATCTCTTGCTTTATCTTCTCCATTAATTTTGGCGATATCATTATATGTATCAACAAGAACTCTCTTCAAAACTTCTTCATTATCACTGTTTCCTAAGTCATTAAGAACAATACGTTTAAAACTATTTAACATTCCTATTCTTTCGAAAAAATTATAAGACAATACTTTTAAAAGATGATGAGTGTATCCGTCACTTTTATGCTCTTTTTCTATTAATTCTCTTGTTTTTCTTGATTTATAAAAGCCTAAATCCAATAGGATTGCCTCTGTCCTATTCTTAAAGCTTAAAGGTAAGTTTTTAATGTCTTTTACTATCTTTATTTCAGCTCTTTTACAGCCATTCTTTTCTAATTCATTTATTATGTCTTCTGGATCGACACTTTTTGTAAATATATAACTCTTATAGTTTTCGTCCAATATCATATCTTTGTTTAATGCAAATGATTCACGATAGTTGTCCTTCAGTTTACCAATACATAAACTATTGTAAGAGGCGTCACTAGACAATATATAATCATTTTTTATATAGGAATACTTTGATTTCTGTATGTTACAGATAGAGACATAAGGTTTATTTAATTTATTGAACTCTAATCTTTTAGTCATTATTCGTCTTCCTCTTTTTCCTTTTTTATAAATAGTTTCTTAGGGTTGAAAAAAATATCATATTTTTCTTTTAACCAATCTTTTTTATTCTTTTTAGTGTTTATCGCTTTTCTGCCTCTTGCATGAAGCTCAACAGTTTCTTTGATTTTCTTATTTAATGAATTTTCATTTTTTCCATATATAAAGCTTAGACCGTGAAAATGATAATTAAAGTAAGACAAAAAAGAGTGTTCATCCTCCGTTATAATAGAAGAATCTAAAAAATAACAGAGATTTCTTGTTACATATAAGTTTTCTTCATTAAAACTTCTTGCTGTTTTTATCGAGTCGAAATCCATAAAGATATTTAATGTATTAGGATAAAAATACCCTGACTCTTTTCTAATATTCCTTGTCTTTTGTTTTTTTGCATCAAAAACATAACCATCTTTCTCTACGTCTTCTTTGTATTTTATGGAAGCACCAAAAGATTGTATTCCAGAACATGCTATTTTATGATCTAATTCATTTTCTATATTTATTATATAACAAAAACCTTTTTCAATTGGGTTTGCTACTTGAAGTTTATTGTATATTTTATTTATAAACTCAAAAACTTTCATTCTATTGTTTATAAAATCCTCAAAGAGCATATATTCTATTATTCCCAATTCAATTTCTTTTTTATATAGATTATTTAAATCCATTTTAATATTTAAAAGTTCTTTATTAGAATAAGGAAACAATTCTCTATCATCAGTATACTCATTTTTTAATTTGTTTATTAAATTTAAAAAAAAGTTTTCTTCCGTGTAATCTATTTCTGTTTCTGAACTTATATGATTCAATAATTTTGCATAGCATTCGATTATTTTTAACTTTTCTTCTGTGTTATAAAATTCTTTGTAAATGACAGATTCTGTTATTAGATCAAACAATGAACCATAAAGGTGATAGTCTAAATATCCAGTGTAAATATGCTTTGTTAAGATTAAAGGCATGTCTTCTAGTTTTTTTATTATTTTTATATTTGATTCTTTGACGTTGTTACTTAACAATTCTTTTTTTATTATTTCTGGGTTTGTTCTTTGTGAAATAAAGAATGAAATATTATTATTTTTTCTTATTAAATCATTATTTAACATTATTGCAGTTTCTACTCCTTCTTCATAAGAGGATAGGTAAAGAGATTCTGAGATGAATTTCTTATTTGACCTGGATATTCTATTATTAAAATCAGAATAAATATCACTATCTACTCCAAAAAAAAATGAAAAATAATGTTCTTTCATCTTGTTAAACTCATATACAATCATTTACTGTCCTTTTTATTCATTTCGATTATCTTTTTTTTAATTTAAAAAGTCAATTATTTCTATTGATTTTTTTGTTTTTATTTGTTAATTTCTTTTGATTAGAAAAACAACAACTAGAATAACGTTTTAAAAAGGATTGAAATGAGTGATTTAAATAAATTAAGTAGACAGTTAAGATTAAAAAAACGTTATCTTTGTTTTATTGAAAAAATCAATGAGAAAAAACCGATTAAAGAACTCTCTATGACGTTCTCTATCCCTTTATTCTTAATTTTTGTTTTTTCTTCTCTTTTTTCGCTTGACCCACAATATTTCTTTTGTATCCCTATCGCTTTGTTGAGCTTTTCAATTATGGCAGTACGAAATATATTTAATTATCAATCTGACAAAAAGATTAACAAACTTGAAAAACAAATTGACCTTATCGATAAAGAATTAAAAAAACATAATATTGAAAAATTATTTGAAGAATTAAAAGTCGAAGGGATTAATGAAGTTCCTTATGAAGTCTCTGAATTTATCTTATTACAAAAAAAAACAATGTTAGATAAAGAAATGGATAAAACTGATATGAATATTGTTTTTGAATCCGTCCTTATATTGGAACAAATGAAAGAGTTGAAAATGCAAAAAGAAAATAAAATTATAAATGATTAATATCGCATTTTAATCCTTATTTTATTGAGACCTCTATTTTCTTAGGTTATACTGGTTATATCTTAAATAAAAGGGAAAGAAAATGAAAAATCAAGTTGTTTTAGATTACCTTAAAAAAAATACATTTAAATATAAAGGTGACGTTGTAGACTTTAATGTTACAGAAATTAGCTATTCATATGCCATTGCTGACGAAATCTATTTTCGTGCCTACATTGATTCAGACGTTCTGGATTCAAATTTTTTGATCGTTTATGGTATCGTTGATAAAGAAATTAAAAAGATTGTTCCTCATACTTCTGACTTTGACTCAAAAGTTAAAGAATATAAAAATTGCACTTCTTGTTATATTATGAATATTGACGGATTAGAGGTCGCTTAATTTATAATATGTTATTTGATAAAAGGTCATGATTCTTCGTGACCTTTTTTTATTGCTTTTTAAAAAAAATATTGATAATATCCATTTTTTAATTTTGAAAATAAAAAACAAATAAAGAAATACAATAAAAGGAACAAATTGATGAATAACCTATTAAAGTTAAGTGATATTTACGACCAGATTGAAGATTCTGAATATCGATATTCTAGGCGAATGCATCATTTTAAAAAAATAGAGAAATTGTTTTTTAAAAAAAGAGAGAGACAACATAATATAACTTTCTTGGTATTTGCTGGAACCCCTGTTTTTTTAGCTTCAAATTCTTCATTTTTAGGAGGCAATTATTTTTTAGAAACAGCTTGGATACTTCTTTTATTTTATTCTTTTTTTAATTCTCTTTATATTGAATATAAAAGACCTATGTCAAAAAAAGCAAGCAAATTTAAAGAAAAAACAAATAAGATTCGTTTCAAAATAGACACACTTCATGAAAAATCTTTTATTCGTAATGAAGATATTGAACCATTGTTTGAAGAATTAAATCAATATCAAAAATTAGAATATGATTTAGATGATTTAAATCCTGCTCTTGTTGACTATATTATTAAGCAAAAAGAAGAATTAGATTTACATAACTTTTCTGCGAAAGATAAAATTAAAATTTACAACAATATGAGAGAACTTACCAAAGAAGGGAACTATGACATCGAAAATGCTTAAGGAAACAGAGGAAGATTATAAAAGATTTGCAAGATTGATTCGTTGTCACAACAGAATTGAAGCACTAAAAGAAAAAAAGATTATAAGAAGCAAATTTATTTTTAAATTTGTATGGGTAGCGTTTATTTTGATTTCAATATTTACACTATATTTATTTTTTAGTTTTTTTGTTGTTGCTTCTGTCTTTTGCACCTATATTTTTCTTTTTGCTATTTATGATGCTAGTCTTACATATACTCGTGATAGTAAAATATTTAAAAGAGAAACTTATATTTTAAATAAACTTATAAAAGAGCGCAACTCTTATTTTAGGAAAATAACAATTCATAATAGAGAGTTAACGAAAGAACTTTTAATAGAAAAAGAATTAGGTAATTTAAACAAAATAGAAAAAAATCATATTTTAAATATTGCAAATAGAAAGAATTATATTGTTATTAGGAACGGAACGAGTAATCAAAAAAATGTTGAATTATTAAACTTAAAATATCAACACTATTCTGAGGAAATAATTAATGAATAGAGAAAGCTTTAGTGATAAATATTTCAAATTAATAATAGAATTGAAACGCTCTAAAAGAGTAGAAAATTTAATAAAAACGAAAGCTAAAAAAAATATTTTCTTGATTTTTATGTCAATTCCAGTTTTTTATGTGTTATTTTTTATTTATTTTATACTTTTTAAGGATTTTGGTCATACAGTAAATCAAATTTTCACCCTTCTGTCTACTTTACCCATTATCCTAGCTTTCTTTCGTTTTTTTAAAACAGAGATAATTTTAAGAAAGAGAATAAAGTTGAAAAAAATTATGCCTTCAAAAGTTGTTAAAAAAGAGATTGATTCTCTTTTTAAAAATCATATGGAAGATATTTTTATTGGTGTTGAATCAAAGAGAGAAAGAAATACCATTGAAAAAATAAGAACCAAACACCTGCAGGATTTTTTAATTTATTATCAAATTGAAAAAAATGACAACATGAGTTTAGAAGATATCGTTGATTCTATTCAATATAATGAAAATGACGTTGTTCTTAGCATGGAAAATAAATAAGTCTTTCTTATGTTTTTAAATATCAATTCAATAAACTTATTATGTATTGAATGTTTAAATTAATGATGCTATTCTCGATTTCTTAATGGAGTATAATACGAGCATTGTTGAAAAAATCGTTCAGCTTGACAAAACAATTAAAATATAAATATAAAAAGAATGTCCATTATTTCAGCTTGTCATTTTGGATTTTTATTTATTTTCTTTATGTCTATAAATTAATAAAGCAGCCAAATGGCTGCTTTTTTTAAAAGTTTGTCCAGTTGCAAGATGGGCAGTGAACGTGGTGCTCGTGACCGCACTCATTTGCACACTCCGCTTTATCAAGTCTTGTTATCTTTGCAAAGATTGGGATTGCGTGACCGTCAGCGTCTAATTTTAGCTTTCGATTGCTTTTCTTCTTCTTGTTTATGAACTTTGCACAGTTTGGGCAAGGATCACCTGCTTTTGCCATTGATAACTTTTCTACTTTTCTGCGTCTTGCTCTGCGACCGTCTCTGTTTGACATAATGTATACCTCTCGTTGTTTAAATATCCGAGGTATACGGTAAACATTGTTTTGTTAGAATAGTTTCTTTTCATTTTTAAACCTTTTGTAATTTTCATTATTATATAACAAATTTTAAATTGAATCAATATTAAAGCAACAATTATTTTGATTCTCTCTTATGTTGAATTTAAAGTGCTTTTGAGGTTTGATTTACTTATATTTTCAACAGAGAATAGTAAAAGTTTAATTCTTTTTGGTTCTAACCATTTGCCTTCTTATGTTTAATTTAAACGTGTCTTCATGGTGTTAATTTTTAAACTTTTTGATTGCTTTTATGCTTTGGACTTGATAAAATAGCAGTGTATTAAAACAGAGAGAACAATTATGAAGCATACAGAAGTAAACAAAGACCATTTAGATATGATCATTGAAAGTTTAATGGTTGAATACTCAACTAGCGAAGTTCTCGAAATGCTAAATACAGCAGTTTTCTCTGTTATAGATAACGGTTATAATGTTACTTATGAAAACGGTGTAGAGGATAAGTTTGTTTTTGTTCAAAAGCTTGTTCACGAAAGTGATGTTTAAACAACCAAACCAAACAGATTAAACAGAGAGATTAACTATGTCTTTATTAAATGCACTAACTTTTACGTTTCCTTCACGTAAAGAAAATAAAGCAGATGAAAACATTAAACAGGTTATACAAGAGTTTGACGCCGTTCTAGCAGCAACTCAGAAGATTTTAAAAGACTCTTCCATTTTTTCTGAAAATGAGCTAAATCGTCTTAATTCTGATTTAAGTAAAGAAATCAAAAGTCAAAATGAAATGATTTCTACAATCAGAAAACGAGTTTGCAATGACAGAATGTTAATTTCAAAAGGTAATGCCGCTTACGATCTTTATATTGAAGGTGAGAAAAAGAAAGTTTTTGACGTTTATTCAGTTGCTGGTATGTGTCCTCGTGTTTCTGTTTCAAATGTTAAAGACGTTGCTGATAAGTTTGGATTTTGTATCTTTGACGAAAATGTATTTGGTGAAGATAATAAATCTCAAAATGCAGAAGTTGCTAAACATACTGCTACTATGCTTAAAGAACATGGTTATAAAATTTACTACTTGTCTCCCTTAAGTGGATTTGACTATGCTGCATTTATTAACTGTGGTAATGGTATCTATGAGATTCCTTCTTATTGGGGTAATCACTTACAAACTTTTAATACCCTTGCATTGTCTCTTAATGTTTTCCGTGATTTGTATTCTATTGTAGATACGTTGAAGAAAGAAAATGAATCTATCCGTAAAGCAATTGAAAGTGATCGTGAAAGAGTTGACGCTTTCCACCAACAATTTAAACAATATACAAAACACGTAAACAGCAATCTTCGTATTATTGAAAGTTCGTTAAACTCTTATATTGATAAAGAAAACGAAAAGCTTATGACTGACTTCCAAAATCGAAAACAACAAGCAGAATCAAACAACAAGAGATATAAAAACAACCGTTATAAAGAAGTAGAACACCTAGACGTTTACCATAAAGCCACTGGCAAACATGAAGGGGATTATAATTTCTTTGACCCGTTCTTAGATCGTGATATTGATTATAATGATTATCGTATTGTTAAGCGAGTTGAGTATATTGATCAATTCGTTCCTGTCCCAACAGAAGCAAAACAATATGAACGTTTTTATGCAAAAGAATTTTCTGTTGCTAATTTAAACAAAGAATCTGAAATTAAAAAGTTTAAAGCAGAATATACTGTGGCTAACGTTAAGAAAATGATTCAATCAGAATTAGGTAATAATTATATGATGTTAGCAGTAAAAGGTGATATACTTAATTCAGAATCAGATGAAGCGATTGTCCTATCACAATGGGGCGAAGGTATTTCGGAAGAAACTAAAATTGCACTAGGAGTTCAGTAAAATGACTGTTCAATTACAAAAACTTAAAAGCATTGAAAAATCAATCAAAGATATTAAAAAAACAGAAGTTTCAAACTCTTTTCTTTCAACTTTAAATAAAGAACTTGAAAAGAAAAAACAACTGGAATACCAAAACCCTATGGTTGTTCGCAGTCTTTTTGACGGCAAAGAGACAACTCGTGGATTACAAATACCTAAACATATTAAAAATGTTAAAGCAATTAGTTTCGAAGCAAAACCATTCTGCCATATGAATATTCAAAATTATATTGTTCGCAATCTTGATAGCTTTACTTGTAAATTCGGTAAAGAAGCCCTTCATTGGTTAGAATGCCTTGACGTTTCTATTCGTTCTCCTGAAATGAGTAAAATCATTGTCAAAGACATTATGGATTCTGAAATTGTTCGTGAATCTTTTAAAAATGAAAAATGTGCCAGTTTTGGTTTTGGTTATTCGTACAATCAACAACCATTTACACTTGACTTATCAGACTTAGAAGAAAAAGATAAAGATAATATTTTGGATATTATCAATAACTACAATACTTACCTTGTTCACCCTGAAATTGGGCGTGATATTATGATTAAAGAACTTGAAGAATCATTGGCAAAGTATTATAATAACTACACTTTCTACTTAATGTTGGATCAAGAAAACCAAGACGTTTTTGAGTTCCAATTTAAATAATTTGAAATTGAGATATTAAGATGAATCTAATTAAAAAATACGCCACTAAGACAACAGAAGAAGAAAAGAAGGCTTTTGGTGAAATACTTGATTTGTTCCGTATTCACAACGAAACAAAAATTACGGTTTCTAACGTCCAAAATATTTTCACGAGCAATAATGTTCCATTTCCTTCTGTTACTCGCAATGATATAGACAAAACATTTAAAACTTTATGCACAGAAGAACGAGACGAATGTATTGATATTCTTTCTTCTCTTGCAAAAGACAACAATTTAAAAGCGATTGTTATTGTTGGATTAGTTGCTATTTTTGAAAAGCTTTCAAAAGAAACTTTTGATTTTGTTAATAAAACAATTGATTTTAAAACTTTTGAGAAAAAGAGTAAGATTAAGTTTTCTAAATATTTCAAAAACAAAACCAGTTCTCAGCGTAAGAAAATTGAAGACGTTATTAAAGTTTTCTTAGAAGTAAGATCAAGTTCTGTTTATACACATTTTCCTACACCTTTTTCTTCTGACATTAATGCTGTTATTTTAAATGCGCTTTGTAATCGATATAAAGAAGAACGTGAGCCTTGGGCTAATACCAATTTAAGCAATGCAATTAGTGCTGCTACAACAAGCACAAACTTCTTGGCAATCAAACGTTTTCTAGGTTTAGTAGACGCAGAAGAAGTTGACCAAGAAAAATATGATAACCTTGCAAAAGACATTGTTGGTAAAATTGTAATTCATAATTCAGAAAAGATTTGTAAGGTCGTAGGATTTTCTGACATTAAAGAGTCTACCATTCTTCGTGCATTTTCTAACTCAAAATACAATGGCATTGCTGTCTCTATTCTTTCAAGCACACGCTTTGCTGAAAATAAAGTCGTTTATTTCGCAGAGAAAAACTTATTTTCTTGCTCTGAATTAACTATTGCAAAAAGCTTTACTGAAAGTGACTTTGATTATCTTAAAAATGGTAAACAATTTATTCATATTGGATATGATGACAGTTCTTATGCAAGAGAACTAAATAATCGTTTTTCAAACTGTAAAATTGCCAGTTTTGATGCAAAAGCAATTTATGACTTTAAAAATTTTATTGAAGATTATGAACCAGAAAATTTCTTAGGTTCTATTGTTTCTATTGAATGTTCTAATTTTCATAAAAGATCAAATTGTTATGGTATGATTTATTCTGTTGGATACAACAATGAAAGAAATGTTCGTTTATCAAAGGGTTTGTATGTTACTGTATTAGTCGCTGATATGCTTAATGGTCATATTTCATTTGAAAACTATTCATTAGATGACATTATCTATAAAAAGAAAAGCAGTCAAATGAAAGCTATGTTGTTTTATCAAGACTTGCTTCACTTGAAGCAAGTAAAAACAAGTGCTATTATTGAAGAACAAGCAAATCGAGATCGTGAAAGATTTCGTTGATAACAAAACCTTACAAAAGAGCCACTTTATAAGTGGCTTTTTTTGTGTTAAAATAAAGTTAAACATAAGGAGTATAATTTGAGTATTAAAACTATATTTGACACAGGCAAGATAAGAGTTCAGTTAGAAGGGCGTCCTATTGAAGATTTTGATTTTTCGAAAGACTCTTTAAAAATTGTTTATCAATTTCCAACCATAGCTTTGTTTTTAATGGAGTTAAAAGCGAAAGCAAGCAATCCAGAGTATTGCAAAGGTTGCACTATGACTGTTGATAGCCATAAATACAATGTTGTTGGAATGAAAGAAATTGCTGCAGATAAAATTAGATTTGAACTTGAAAAAGATTAATCATTTTTTTTAAACAAAAAAAAGGAAACGTCAGTTTCCTTTTTTATTTAAACCTTAATTATTAAATACCTTCTGAAAAAGTATTTGTTGATCTATCAAGTGAATTATAATCCAAATCAAAAGCCCAGTAACTGCGATCATATTCGATTCTAAACTCTGTTTTCTTACGAATTGCAGGGAATACATCACTCATTTTTACATTCAAAGAAAGTTCTTTAATTGTTTTGCTTACCAAGCCTTTCAAACGTTGAGTGATATGTGTCGTTGTTAGAACTGGATAAATATGAATATCAAAGTTCGAGTATCGACCAAAGTCATTGATTAATGCGTGTTCGATTAAGTCAGACTTTTCCAACTCTTCACAAAGACGTTCCATTTCTTCTTTATGTGTGTCAGGTGTTTTTGCTTTGTAGTAATCATCGTTAAAAGACATAGTTTTTACCTCTTCAGTGTGATTTATATATTAACATAGCCTAGTCATATAATCCAATATTATTTAATTAATTTTCTTTTCCATGAATCTTTTGAGACGCCTTTAATTGTGCCTTATTTATTTCTAACATTTTTTCTTTAAAATCAATTTGTTCTTGATTGGCGATTGTCCTTGTTGTTACAGCAGGAGTAAGAATAAGATTCATTTTACTCAAACCATATCCAAAAGCAGAAGTTTCTATTGCTAATTTTAAAAGGTTTGGTTGACCTTCTTGTTTTAGAAGTAATAAACTTTGGAAACACTCAATATCTTCTGTATGTAAGATCTTAGATATCGTTTCTTCAATCTTTGAATCCAAGTAAACATGTGGTGTACATAATTTTTTATTTTTTAAAATGTATTCGAATTCGTTATAATCTTTATCATATTCCATTTCTTCTTTTGAGTAGTCTTTATAGTAGGCTTCTCTTTCTTGTTTAATCTTTTCTTTTATTTCTGTGCATTTATCTTTGTGGCTTTCTGTTGTGAATAGGATATCAATTACATTCAAGCATTCTTTTGTTTTTAAGTTATTGCAATCTCTTGTTTTAATATCTTTTATCAACAATTGATAAACTTCCTCCAAAATCACAGTAAAGCTATTTGTTGCCAATGATCCAAAATTATTAATATAAATATCTAAAAATGGTTCGAGTTCTTCTACCTCATATTCTTCATTTAAATAAATCGACAAAAAAGTTTTAAAATCAGGAGTGGATATTAGTTCTTTATTTAATTTAATTGGTGATTCAATACTTGGTGATATTGCAGGAATGGCAACAGCTAAGTTTGTTTGCATTTTCAATTCTGGATTACCAATCATAAAACTTTGACTTTTATGATAAAGTGTTTCTCCTAAAATAACCCTTATCTTTTGACCTTCCAGTATTGGAGATTGAGATACTGCACAAATAAATCGTTGACCAGACATTCGTTTTTCCTTATTCTATTTTTTGTCTATTATACTATTATTTGTTTTTTTTGACAATTTATTTTTTCTTATTTTTAAAATAAAAATTGCAAATGAATAATTGAAATCCTATTCTTTTTTTTATATAATCTATCTGTTATATTAAGGAATTTTTATGGTTATAAGTGAAAAACTCAAGACTCTTTTAAAAGAAGAAGTCTCTAATGAAATTGAAAATCTAAAATCTCTTGACATCACAGAGTTCAGAGAGCAAATTTGTGAAAATAAAGTTTTCAATGATATTCAATCTATACATAGACAATTGTATAAAGAAGAAATCATTATTCGAAATGAAAAATTTGTTAAAAGTTTAAAAGACTATATCTCAAACTTTAAAAACCTTAAAGATTTGAAAGAGTTTCCAGTCAATGAAACAAATGTTGAGCATACACTTGGTTTTTCTAAATTAGGCAACAAATTCTCTAAGCTAATGGAGTTTAATTTAGAATACCTTTCTGAAAATCTTTTCAACTATAAGATTACTGAGTGTTTCTCTAAAAGTAGTGTCTTCAAGCAATTATTTAGTGAGGAAAAAAATAATTCTCAATTTAATCAATTTATGACTTTTCAAAGTAAGTCTATCCCTAACAGTATCCGATCTTTCAATATCAACGGCATTGATTACCTTTTTTATGAGGTTGATAAAAAAAACATTAGAAGATATGCTTTTTGGGGTTATATCTTTGATTGTGAATATGGCAAGGTTTTGTATAATATAAACCGTCAAAGTGCAAGAGAAGGTTCTTTGTCACTTTCTCTGTTTACCAATGATAAAAATATTATTAATATTTCAAGTGGTTTCAACAACAAGTTCAATTACCAATTTTTCAGCAATTACTTTGAAAAATCAGCTTCCATTTTTATTCGAGATTTTAATAAAGATTCTTTATTTGGTTTGGGTTTTGAACATTATTACCCTGATATACTTGATTCCACACGTGAAGTGTTAGCCATTAAGCAAGAAAAAATTGGCAACCACAATTCTTTTTTAATTACTAATGGAGATAATGAGGTTGTTGGAAAACGATTTAAACTATCATTGAATCAAAACTTAGAATTTTCTTTATTGTTAGATAACCATTCATGCAGAAGCTTTATGGAAAGCTTTAATATGCAACTCTTAAACAAAAAGAAAAACCTTATACTTAATTACAGTAGTGATTTTTTTAATAATCCTATTTTTCCTTCCGATCATCAGACTGTAAACCTGAAAGACGCTTTTGTTAAGGTAGACACTCTTGATTATGAAGAAGATTTCTTAAATTACCTTGAATTTAAATACAAATCATAGTGAGTAGTTATGACCAATGAAGAACTGAAACAGGTTATTTTAGACAAATTTGAAGAAGTAGAGAATATTATTCAAAATGTTTGTGAAGAATACGAATTAATGTACGGAGTTTAAAATGGAGATATCACAGAAACTAAAAGACGTTTTTGAAGAAGATCTTGAATCTATTTTTAAAGAAAGCTTTGACCCAGACAACTCAAAATCTTTTCATGAAATCAATAACATTGAAAAGATGAAGAAAACTTTAGAAGATATTTATAATAAAAAGTATTCAAAAGTTATATCAAAAGAAACAAAATCATTTTTTAATAATATTGATTTTTTTAAAGACATTATTGAAAAATACAATGAGAATAAAATTGAAATTAATGACAAAGAGTTTTTTTCTACTGTTTATCGAAAAGCTTATGATTTATTAAACTTAATAAATCTTAACAATAAAAGCAGTCACATTGAAGAATTAAATAGAAAAGGAAAAGAAAAAAAGATTGTCAAAAAACATTTATTTTATAAAGAAATAATAGACAATCTAAAAGACGAATATGTAAATAATTTTAGAACTGTTTTTTCAAAGGAATTAAGAAAAGTTTCCAAAGATATTATTATTTCTAAATTTTATAATCATTCTCTAATTTATCTAAAAACGAAATATGACGAATCTGTTCTTGGGTTTCTTGTTGAAAAAGAAGATTACAAAATGTTGATTACTTACGATTTAGACTCTTATTCACAGGAAGGCAAGCTTTCTCTCTTTCTTTTTAAAAATAGAGAATGTCTTAGAGTGACGATACATTCTAATTTTTATCAAAAAAATAAATCTGATTTAAGAAAACATAGTTTTACATTTGAAAACTTAAATAGCAAGGAACTATCAGGGATTAACTTCTCTGAAAGACAAGAGAGCTTTTATTTTAAAAGAGTCTTGGATAATAATGGTGAGTATAAAATTAAAGTCTATGATAACTCGAATAAGCTTGTTGCTTTGATATTTAAAAGAATGTTTAAAGACGGGGAAAACATTGCTCTTTCATTTACCTGTTTTGAAGAAAAAGATAGAGATGTGGAGAAACATTATGCTAAATATTTAGACTGTATGATTGTTTCAAGAAATAATCATTGGCAAAAATATTTCAAAAAGAACTTTGCGACACAAAGTTGTTTTAGAGGACATGTTGTTGTCAAAGATTTTGAACAAGTAGAAGATTTCTTAGATCTCTATGATTTAGAGTTCAGTACATAATTTGAAAAATAATTTTATTTCTAATCTTGTGGAATCTTTAAAAATAGATTATAATTAAAACAGTTAGAAATAATTTTTATACAGGAGGCAATTATGGGTACAATTATTGGATTGTTAATATTGGCTTGTGGAGATCTTTATCTTAAAAAGAAAACTGGTTTTCATTTTCCACAATGGGTTTCTAAAAAATACAAAGAAAGACAAAAAAAACCTAAAGAATAAAAAACAAAAAAGGAGCTTAGGCTCCTTTTTCTTTTAAATGTTTTTAGTTACTTATTTCTGTCTATTTAATGTTTACATTTACTGTTGACACCACGGATATATTGATTTCTTTTGTTATGTCAGCAGATTTAATTTCTTCCTCAGAAAGAAAACAATTTAATTCATTTTCAATATAAAGATAATCGACTTGTGTGCTCCCGTTTCTATTTTTAATATGATTCGACATTAATTCAATAAAACCTTTTGTTATTATTGTATCAATTTTAAAATTACTTGATATACATTTTGAAATTAATTGGTCTGCTTGATAAACCATAAGTTGCTGTTTAGCAATCTTGATTTGTCATTACCCATTCTGTATATTCAATATAACTGTTTTCTTCAAAGCTCGTTGTATAACTATTGTGTTCTCTATCAACAAGAACTACGTATCCGTCATTTGCAAAACTTAATGTTGTTGCAGACAAGATCGCAACTGAAAAAATTTTCTTATTCATAAGATCCTTCTTTTTAATATTTATCGTTTATTTATATCTAATCACCAATTCTTTTTTTTCAAATTAAAACAATATACGAAATAAAAATGTTCTATATCTAAATACAAAAAAAACTTTTATACTCACTTTACAACTATCTTTTCTCTTTGGGTTTTGGTATAATAATACCATTCTTGATTATATAGGGGTTTTAAAATGTCAGCGTCATTTTCTAGTGTTTCAGGTGTTCTCTCAAAACAGAGTCTTTTTTCTAAAGATAATGTTGTTTGCTTTTTTATCAAAAATAACCCAAAACATTTAAGAGAGATTTTAAATGGAGCTTACAAAGCAAATGGTTGTGATGGTGGTGAGTATTTTTATCATTTAATTAACCTGCCTGTTTTCGGGACACTCTGTGATTATGCTATTTTGAAAGATATTGAAAAATCACCTGTCACAGATCATCTAGAAGAATATTTTGACAATTCAATTGAAAATATTCTTAAATACATTCAATCAAGAGATAAGAACTTCTCTGACATTCAACTTAAAAACAAAGAAAAACTAGAAAATGTTTCATTATGTTTTGAACGACGAGATATTTATGAAAAAATGATAGAAGTTGATCTTGAATATCGACATAATTCAAAAGCAGGGACGATAAATTCTCATGTTTTAGAGCATCTTGGGTTTAAACTTGAAAAGACAATCCCTAATGAAAGATTTTGTATGGTTTATAGGCATGAAGACTACGAAGATATTGAAATTTTATGTGACGGTAGTTTTTCTGAAATTTATAAAAATGGCATTAAAGAAAAAGGACACTTCTTTCATCCAGAATCTTTGATTTCATATTTAGGTTTAAAAAACAGTCTTTTAGATGACTTTACTTTGTATGACGATATTACAAAAGACTATGAAGAAGCATTAAACAATGTCTTTTCTGTAGAAGATAGTGAAGAAAAGAATGAGATTTTAAAAGAACTTTTTTCTATCGAAGACAGTGACGATTACGATAAAAAAGCGAAATTGCTTGAAAAACTTCAAAAAATGGAAAAAGAAGAAAGCGAAGGAAGAACAGGCGAAGAAATTAAGAAAAATAATGAATATCAATCTACTATTGACCATTTTAGCAATTATACAATAATGGCGGAGAAAGAACCAGTTTATGTTGATCGAAAATTGCTTTCTGAACTTATGGCATTTAGTTCTGCAATGGTTCAAACTAATTCTTTATATATGCCTACTATGAGTGGTTACAATGATGAAGTTCCTTCTTATTTTGGTCATTTAGTGGAACATTTAAAAGAAACTAAACGTTAATATGATAAATAAAAAAAAGCCGCTTCTAGCGGCTTTTTTCTATTCATTTATCAAATCACCTTCTTTTAAGGTGGTCTTTTTTAAAAAGAATGAGTTTATATTATGAAGACTCTTCTTTTTTAATTCTTTTTCTATATCCAATTGTATTACTTCTGATAACTTATTCGATTCTAAATTTAAATGCTTTACTTTATCTTTTAAAAATATCAAACGCTCTAATTCAGTTGAATTTTCTTTTATATCATCTTTAACTTTTTCTAAATCAGATATTACTTCTTCTTTCATTAGTTTCAATTCTTTTTTACTTTTAAGGTGCTTATTTTCTACATTAAACTTAAAAACGTCATTATCTGCAACATATATAAACAATAAAAATAATAGTGTTGAAACGATATAGGAAGTCATATAATAAAAAGAAGAAAAAACTAGACCAGGTGCTTCTCCTACTATAGATTCAAAAGGCAATAAAAGAAGAATTGAAGTTACAAAATGCGTTAAAATAGCTATTGAAGTAAGCATTAAATTAGTAAAGAAACTTGAAGAAACTACATTAAAATAATCTGTTTTTGTAATTTCATTGTTTTCATCATTATAATAATCAACATAATAAATAACCTCTTCTCCTTTTGAGTCTTTTTTTTCCATTCCTATATTTTTTATAGACCCTTCATAATACTCTTCTTTTGTAAATTTGTGAATCATTATTATTATAGGAAGAAGGAATACAATAGAAGCAAAACCAGTAAACATCAAAAAAGAAATCATTAATAAAGAATAAAATCCTATATTTAAAAAATCGTAAATGCGTCCTGCTTTTTTAAATTTAAGTAATCGGGATTCTCTTTTACATTTACACAAATTGTCGATCTTTTTATTTAAATCTTTGAGTTTTTCTTCTAAGTTTTTTTTATTTTCCATTTAAAAATTCTCTATTTGGGTTTCTTCTTGTAGATTTTTAACGATATAGCTATCTATGCTATCAATGTTTTCTTTTTTTAATTCGTCTTCAATTTTTGAATCTATTAATGAATCTAAATAAACATATTTCAAAGGTCGAACTTCTTCTTTTAACATTAATAATTTTCTTACTTCGTCACCTTTATAGGTTTCTTTCATTTTAAATAGCAGCTCTTCTGATCTTAATTTTTCTCTTATTGCCTCTGTTGCTTCATTTTCTTTTAATACATATTTTTGTTTAAACTTTTTGTTTTTATATAATGCAAATAAAGAAAAAATAAAAGATAAAAATAAAAAGCTTATTAGAGTTAATGTTTCAACCGCACTTGAATTTAATATTATGCTTATAGCCTCTGCTTCAAAACCTGTTCTTTTTAATATAAATTCAAATAAAAGTGTAGGTAATAAAAAAAATATTACATTTGAAAATATTGTTCCAAAAAATAAAGAAAAGACACAAAAGTCTGTTGATACACTTTCATTTTTGATTTCGTCTTTTTTAATTTCTTTCTTTTCTTTTATCAAATCTTCCATAAAAAAATCATAATGTTTTTTTGAACTTGTTTGTCTTCTTCGCTTAGATTGAATTGTTTCACTTACAAAAAAATCTTCCCTAAAAGCCATAATAAAGAAAAATGCGTTTATATTACCTAATAAGGGATAAAGAGATGAAGTCATAAAACAAAAAAATATTGTAACCAAAAAAGATAATATTAAATGAGCTGTATTATCTTTAAACATTTGTTTTTTATGGATTTCATATATTTGTTTAAGTTTTATTTCACAAACACGAGATAGATTTTTATCTATTTCTTTAATTAATTCTTTCTTATTCATTTACTAACTCTACTTTTTCTTTAACAACATGTTCTACTAAATAAGTTTCTAAACTCTTATAACCTTTCTCTGATAATTTTTTATTTAGTTTTTGGTCTAATACGCTTCTTATAAAATGATATCTGTTCTCGTCATGTTCCATTAAGTCTTTTCTTAATGTTAATAATTTCTTTATTTCGTCGCCTTCAAAATCTTTTATTAATTCATTAAACATATCATTAATAATTTTTCTTTTTTCAACGTTTTTTTCTTTACTTTCTTTTAATTCTTCAACTCTTTTTTTTGTTTTTTTATATTCCTTTATTCCAAAAATAAAATAAATAGAAAGAGCCATTATATTAAACCAAACCAATGCTGTATAAACTGTATCAGGAGCCACACCATTTACGTCTAAAACAAAATTAAATAAAAATGAAATACATGCAATAGCAAAATAAATTGACATACCTACAAATGCAGTGGACAATACTGTATGAAAAATTACTCCCATTAAATCTGTATTTTTTATTTTAAAATCTTTTTCATTATAATAATCAATATATTTAATATGGTAATCTTTATCTCTACCATAATATTCTTTTCCTTTATCTCTTACTCTCATAAATAAATAGCCAGAAACAGTAAAAATTGAAGTTATTGCCATTGTTAAAAAAAGACAGGTTAATGCATAAAAGTCATAAAAATAAAAAATTGCCCCAATAAAAACACAAATAAAAGATAAACCAAAAATATAATTTTCTGGCTTTGGAATAATTTCAATAGATCTAATATCTCTCTTTTCCATACAGTAATCTGAAATTATTGCATTTAATTTCAATGATTTGTCTATTTCATTAATGCTGTTCATTTCCATTCCTTTTATTAACTTCTGGAATATATTAAAAATAAAGAGAAAAGTCAACAACAAAAAAACCGCAGCTATCTAGCTACGGTCTTTGTTTTAAGGTATTTCTTTAAACCATAAACAATTCTTTTTTATCAATCAAATTGTTTCTTAATTTTCTTATATAATTTTCATTTTCTTCTCTTGTTAAAAACATAACCATTGTCTTGTTGTTTGACGGTTTAAATTCCCAATAATTTTGTTCTTCATTATACTCAAAACGAACAACAACTCTGTTTTTAGGCACTCCTTTTTCGCCCTTATGAAGAATTACAGAGATTTCTATTTTTCCTTCATCTGGTTCGCTTCTTATGTATTCATACTTATACTCTTCAGTCTTTAATAAAGGCTTACCTTCTAATACAGCTTCCAAACCATTTGTTGTTGTTGAATAAATTTCTAACTTGGTAAAATCAACGTCAGGAACCTTAAGCTCTATTTCTTCATTTCCGTCAAGATGATTTTTTGGAAATTTCTCTTTTAACAAATTGAAAAAACCTTCTTCTGAAATAGATTGTATATGATCACAAAAACTTTTTAGATTCGAGACTTTGTCTTTAATAGTTTTATCCATCTTTCGTTCAAATCTTGTTGTTGTAGCCATAAGGTATTCCAACTTATCCATTGCTTCTGCAAAAACATAAGCCAGTTCTTCAATAAAACGTTCATAATCGTTCTCATAACCGTCACCATAACCAACATGTTTATTATATTCTTTTATTGTTGTTTCTATTTCGATTGAGTCAAACGCTTTTAATCCTAACTTTTCGACCATAGATATCAAATAACTAGATTCTGGCATAATATAATATCTAGCTATTCCATAAATTTTAGTTGCTTCCTCCAATCCTATTATTTTTGATTTAAACATAATTTAACCTTTATAGTACGTCAACTATTTCTCTTGATTTATTTATTGTTATTATATCTATTTTTGCATTTTTATTCAAGGGTTTTTTGTTTGTTTTCTTAGTTGTATTTGTTATTTTACTTTGCTATAATAAGCCCTATGAAATACATTACAAAATTAAAACTTAAAGGAAAAAACTATGGCTTCTAGCACTGATTCTCTATTTTTCAAAAAAGAAGATTCAAACCTTACTGTCGAAAAACTTCGAGAAATGAACTATCTTGCAAAAGAAACAAGCAAAGGCTTTATTCTTGTTGGTCTCTTCCACGATCTCCGACAACGACAACTAAATTATTACAGCGAATGGGAGTTTAAGGAAGATTACAAAGAGCTTGTTAAACTTCTTTCTGATAATCTAAAAGAAAACGCTCCACCAATCATGAGATTAAATTCTAGCACCTTTGGTGGCTGTTTTGACGATGAACCTTCATTGAAAGTCTATAATTCCGAAGGTGAAAAAGTAAAAGTTTTTTATGATAATATCTTTACACCAGATAAAGAAAATATGATTCAAAGTTATTTCAATGAACTGTACAAAACCGATGAACATTACTATGATTACGTTGGTTTTTTCCGAGATGATAGCGAAATCATAACAGAAGAACAAAAACAAATGATCAAAGATATGGACGACGAAAAAGAACGTAAAGAACGAGAAGCTTGGGAAAAGACAATTGACCTAAGTGATACAGAAGAAGTTCTTCGTCGTTACATCTTTGCAAAGAAAAAAACAGACCGTAGTGCCATTGGCAATCCTGCTTATGGTTTGAGCAAAGAACAAGTCGAACAAGTTGAAAATGATGTTCGTTTCATTGAAGCAATCTATGGTGAGGAAGATGATTAATGTCTACTTATGTCATCAAAAAGATTGAAGATCACAACGAAGCACAAAACATTATTTTTTTCAACATCAACGATGTTAATCGTTATGCCATTATTGACGAACTTGAAAAAACGGCTGCCTGTCCACATTGTGAAAATGTTGAAACGTATCGACATGATGAAACAACAATGTATTTATCAATGAAGTGTAAAATTGAGAACATTCAAGCTTGTCTTTGCAACACTTGTAACAATATTGTTGGCTTTGAAGAAGAACAACAAGAGGTAGCAGAAGAAGCTATTTCTGAATTTATATGTAATCGTCCAAGTATTTCTTCTTTGATTTCACCATTTCATGAGTCAAGTATGCGTTGGTGTGATAATTTTGCTTGTGCTTGTATGGGGGCTGCCAATTGTTCTGGTCAACTTAGTGCTTATCTTTACACTAAGACTGATTGGATTATTTGGAAAAGTAAAAATCAAAATACAGCTAAAAATTCATTTCGTATTGAAATTAATGATTATGAAAAACGAATACCAACACTAAAAACGTTATCAAGTATTCTTCATATGCCTTTAACAGAAATGAAATCTATTCTTGAAGAACATCCACGTATTTTCTTTGTTAAGTATGATATGTATAAATGGGAAGAAAAAGACATTCAAGAAGATATTGAAAAGGTTAAAAAAATCCTTTCTGATAAAGACATTCTGTTTAATGTCGAAGTTTCAGACATGGATTTTGATGAAATGGTTAAATTTACAGACAAACCGATCTTTACCGTAGAACGATAAGTTGATATGTAATTGGATTAAAAGGCACAAGTTCCCCTTGTGCCTTTTTGTTATATAGAAAATGTTTCATATATTATTGTGCTTTATGTCAAAGTATTTCAATACTGCTTTTGTTGATCAAAATCAGGTTTTTTGTTAAAATAAATAATATGGGAGTATAACATGAAGAAATTTAAAAAACAATTTTCTGAAAAGCTAGTTGAGATTGGTTATCACGTAAATGAAGCTATTCACCTTGATTTAGACGAAGGTCATGTTCGTGTTTACAAACAAGGTAAGTATATTTGCACTGTTAATTATTCTTGCGGAAAATTTCAAAAAAGTAATTTTAATACTCCAGAAGATATTGTAAAAATCATCAATGAATATGGTGATAACTAAATAAGGTATTAGTATGGAAAATGAAACCGTTAATGCGGAAAAAATGATTGAACTATCAAGAGAACTTGTCCTTTCTATAATTAAAAGATATGACATTAAAAGTTATGACGAATTTACTTGTCCTATTGTTAAAAATATGGCAATTGAATTGGAGGTGTTTTAATTATGCCTGAATCAGACTATCAATTTTCAATTCAACCCTCAAAAAAATGTATATGGCTAGACAAAAATGATAATAAAATATTAAAAATTGTCTTGCGTTCAGAATCTCAAATCAGTTTAAATGTTATAAAACTAATTCAATCTAATTTAAAAGCATTAGATGAAAATGAAAAAAAACAAAATATTCGCTATTTCAACATCGATAAAATTGTAAATGAGATTCGTGATTTTATGGAAGAATATAGTGAGCTTCAAAATAAAAAACCTGATTTTTATATTGATATTTGCTCTTAATGTTTGATTTATAGTCCTTATTAAGTTATCATCGTTTAACTTAATAATTAAAATAGAGATTAAAACATGAGAATCATTGGCACAAAAGAATTTAGAAAAGACGAGAAAGTTTATCCGTATGTTAAACTAGAAAGCATGAGTGAAGTTTGTGCTTATTTAGAAAAATCCAATAATGAATTTTCTCGCTTTTTAAAAGCACTTATTAACTCAGAAGAACCTGTTCGACGTTGGGATCACATTCGTGCAGAAGGCACTGTCATGGCAGAGTTTTATGCCACTGTTGTTAATATGAAAGTCAATGAAATCTCACCTTTCCAATCAATCTTAGATATGTCACAGTTGAAAGCAAAAGGCATTATTGAAACTTTTCAACGAGAAGGTTGTGTTTGTGTCAACCTAGAAACAGGCACATTCCGTGGTGATTTTGATAACGAATACGACATTGTAGTATCTGACGAAGTATTACTTGAACTTGACATTGAACAAGACTATTCGGAAATTTAATGCTCTTAGAAAGTTTAGCTGTATTTCTTATTATTTTTCTGGCAGAAATAGGTGATAAGAGTCAATTGGTTTGTATGACTCTTTCTGCGAAACATAAAGCAAAACATGTCCTATTTGGTGCTATCCTTGCTTTTGGTATTCTTAATCTTATCGCTGTTCAAGTTGGTTCGGCAATTTCTGGCTTTATACCTGAATATTACTTAAATATTGTTGTCGCTATCTTATTTGCTGGATTTGGGTTACATTCTTTATTATCAAAAGAAGACGACGAGGAAGAAGATTGTTCAGAAGTTAAATCTACAAAACATATCGTTTTCACAAGCTTTTCTTTGATCTTTCTTGCTGAATTAGGTGATAAAACACAACTCGCAGTAGCAACTATGAGTGGCACTCAATCTGCAGTTTCTGTTTGGATTGCTTCCACCTTAGCATTAACAGCAACAAGCGCACTTGGTGTCTTTTTAGGTTCTCGTTTTTTAACAAAAATAAAACCTAGTTTACTTCATAAGATTAGTGGTGTATTCTTCTTGATTATGGCGGCTATTTTTGCTGTTCGTGTTATTTAACAAGGAAGCGTATGTATAAGCAAATTTCAATAACAAAAAAAGATATTGAAAATGATATCAATGATATTTTTCAAAACAGCAACAAGACAAAAGATAAAGCTGAAAGAGGGTTTTACAAGCTTTTCTTGAATTTTCATGAAGATATTAAAGATAAAAGTGTTTATTTTAATAAAAAGAATGCTTTAAGCTATGCTACATATTTTGACCTACAGAATATTAAACGTCGAAATCAAGATAATTATGGTAAAAACAAAGCGATTCGTGTTGTAAGCAAGCTGCTTGAAAGACAAAAAGAATCCTATATAAACACTTGTCTTTCTTATGGGCTTTATTTAGATTTATTAGTGCTTCCTTTATTTCAAGATTTCGGAATCAAAGAATCAGATAAAATATTTTATTTTATTGACAATAAAATGAATCTAAAAGATTTAACTCTTTATATTGATTATTATTTTAAGCGATTCCAAAACATAGATATATCTAATGAAGAATTTGAAAACATACTAAAAAGAACAGAATTAGAAAATAAAACTTTATCTCTTTTAAATAACTACCATGAACTAAATAAATATTATAAAAAAGAAGTTAAAGGAAATGCCTTTGAAGATTTCATTGCCCCACTATGCTTTAAAATAAAAACAAATCAAATATCAAAAGAAGAATTCGAGCAAAAAATTAAAGAACGTATGGATTTAGAAATTGAGTTTTATAATTCTTATCTTGATACTCCAAAGATTGAAAATTATAGTTCTGTCCCTCCTATTATTGAAATCTATAATAATCAAAAGATTGAAAAGTATTTTAAAGAAAAAGATACAACCTTATTGGTTAATAGAAATTTGTTGTCGAGAAAAAAGAAACTTTCTATTGATCTAAAAGATAATTTTTATGCTTCAGGAGAACATTCGCTAGATTTTTTACTATTTAATGCTTTTAATAACTTCAAACAAGGTTATGGTAATTTTTCTTTCTTTTTTTCTTATACTGTTTGTGCAACTATCGACAATCATTCTTTTATTAAAAACGCTTGTATTCGAAAAGACACCTATTTTTTTACTGAATCAAACCTTCATTTTGTTACACGTGAAATGATAGATGAGTTTATTGAAAACAATTCCAATGTTTTCTTTGTTATAAGCACTTATGGCTTTCTATATAAAAATAGAGAAGCCATTAATCATATAACAGAAAACTATACAAATAAGGTGAAAGAGATATTAGTCTGGATTGCTAAATCCAATAAAAAACCGAAAGAGCATGCCCTTATACAATTTCATAATGAGTTTGCCGATGACAAATCACAATACTATAATTTTATAAATTTCTTTAAGTCTACCATTCCATACTTTAACTGTAATAATTATGCTATTAATTACTCTGAATGTTATAAAGGTTATGACCCTATGAATATAAAACCAGAAACAGAATGTGAGCTTATTAAACTGCAATCATTCTCATCTTCTTTTAAACATAAATTTGTTTCTGAAAGTGATAATCCACTACATTATGCTATTGCTGGTTTAGGTTCTGACATTAATCGTCGTGAAACTAATCAGATTTATTATTTTAAAGAAAATGTGCTAGATGTTAAAAATAATTGGGAAATTAGACGCATAAATAAAGAGGGGATACCTCGACAAGTTAATATAGAAATCCCGATAGGCTTAAAAATACCTAACTCTCAATTGAATAATAAAACTTAAATTGATATAATAATTGAATAAATTCAAAGGGGATTCTAAATAAAATGAATAAAGTTAAAAAATTTGGTCTTATTTTTTTATCAACATTTGCACTTGTTGGTGGCTCTTATGCAAAAAGCTTTACTGATAATGAAATGGGTTATAATTATTATAAAGGTAATAATGGATATGAAGTGAATACAACTAAAGCTTTGGATTACTTTGAAAAATCTGCTAACTCTGGAAATGCTGATTCTCAATATATTTCAGGCATTATGTATCTTCAAGGTCGAGGTGTCAGAGTCGATTACGCAAAAGGACTGAAATATTTACAACAATCTGCTGAACAAAATTATGGTGTTGCATTATTTTCAATTGGAATTATTTATGAACAAGGAAAGATTCTCCCTTTAAACAAAAAATTAAGCTTAGAATATCTAGAAAAAGCAGCCAAAAACGGATATAAATCAGCAGGTTTTTATGTAGGTTATAAATATTTTATCGGTGATAATGTTGAAAAAAGTTATAAGAAATCAATTGAGTATTATGATATCTCACTACAAGACTCTCTATTAAAAGACAATCAAATTGGTCAAATTTATAAAAACAAAGCCATTATGTATTTTAAAGGTGGATACGGATTAGAAAAAGATCTTGATAAAGCCAATTGGTTTGCAGATTTGGCACTTAGTAAAGGAATTGACTTAATTAATTTAAAATTAGATATTGTATCTGAAAAAAACAAGTAAGATTTCAATCACCAACAAAAAAACCGCAAATTTCTTTTTGCGGTTTTTTTATATATTATTTTTTTAAGTATAAAAATCAAAATAATATTCGTCGTCTTCTTTAAAGGCAAAGAATAAATTTAATATTAAAGCTCTTTTGTTGGAATAGTCTTTAATCATTTTATATTTTCTTCTATTTCTTTCAACGCAGAGTCTTTATCAAAAAATATTGGATTAGGATCGTATTCTTTTAGGAATGGAAAGCGAATATAATCAAAATCCCAATCTAATGCACAAACAACCTTTGGACGTTTAGAACCTCTTGACCCAAGCAATACACCTCCTGACTTATAAAAACCTTGATTTAATGCTGTGTAATAACCTTCTAGGTCAATCTTATAATTATCAATAATGTCTGAGTTTACTGTTTTTCCTTCAACAATCTGTTTCATTATAAATAAACAGCGTCGAAGATCTTCATGTTTTGCATGAACATTTGTAAAAAATAAGCCTGACCAATTATCACAAAGCCAGTAGCCGTATTTTTCTTCAAAATTGTCATTATCAATATCTGAAATAAAGATTACTTTTGAATCTTTTTTTCCATAACGTTTTCTTTCGCTATAAGCCAAATGTTTATCTAACAGCACCAAACATTTCTCGAATGCGGATTGTTGTTCTTTGGTTACAAGTTTATTTGAAAACTTGTCTAATAACATTTTTCTTGTAGTCATAATTTTTCTCTATTGATTTTAATGGTTATATTATAACGAAAATTGTTGTTTTGTGCAACTGTCCTTTCATGCAATATTTTTATTAAAAATGCTTTCTTTTTGCAATTTTTTTTATTATAATACTCGCACTTAAACAAACAAAACAAAGGAAAACTATGTCTCAGAAATCGCACGAAATTGATTACGAAATTAAAGGTTCAGATATGCAGCTTGTTGAGGTCGAACTTGATCCACAAGAAACAGTTATTGCCGAAGCTGGTGTCATGAACTATATGGACGCAGATATTAAATTCGAAGCAAAAATGGGGGATGGCTCTGATTTAAATGAAGGCTTTTTTGGAAAAATCTTCAAAGCAGGTAAACGTATGCTTACTGGCGAATCTCTATTCCTTACTCATTTTACAAATGAAGGTGAAGGGAAAAAACGAATTGCATTTGCTGGTTCTTACCCTGGCAAAATCATCCCACTAGACCTTTCAAAAGGCGATATTGTTTGTCAAAAAGATTCATTTTTGTGTGCTGCGCTTGGAACAAATGTCGATATGCATCTAAATAAAAAATTAGGTTCTGGTTTCTTTGGTGAAGGCTTTATTATGCAAAAGCTATCTGGTGATGGCAAAGCTTTCTTACACGCTGGTGGTCATATTGTTGAACGTCAATTAGATAATCAAAAAGTTCTTGTCGATACTGGTTGTGTTGTCGGTTATCGAGGCGACATTAATATGAATATTGAAAAAGCTGGTAATTTGAAAAGTATGCTTGTTGGTGGCGAAGGACTGTTCCTTGCTAGTCTTGAAGGAACAGGCACAGTTTGGATTCAAAGTCTTCCTATTTCTCGACTTGCTGCCAATATCGTTTATGCGTCAGGCATGGGTGGATCTTCCTCTGGCTCTGGTGGTGGGCTTCTTGATGCCGCTTCCGACCTTATCAGCGATTAATCATTAACAAGAAAAAAGCCACTTCAAGTGGCTTTTTTTGTCTTTGTATAATTCTTTTTAAGTCTTTTTAAAAGTGTTTAATTATTTTGATTTACATTTTCTTTTTATTTTGTTATTATTGCTTGATAAAAAAAATATAAGGAGGATGTGAGTGTCTGGTTTAAAATCCGCATTAGCATATAAAAAAGAACGTGCGCAGGAAGTAGTAGATTTTGTTTACTCTCTGTTAAAAACATTAGAAAAATCTAATGACAAAGATGAATTAGTTCTAAAAAGAAAATCAAGCAGAATGATTCATTCACTAAAAGATAGAACTTCAAAAACAGAAACTGATTTTGAGTTTTTGTCAGTCTTTAATGATTATATCGAAAAAGTCATTGCCAAGTTTGTAGAATTTGGCAATCCTGCTGTATTAATTGAAAAACGTGATTGGGTAAATGAAATTAAACCGATTGTTATTTTCGACGTAGACGACACATTAAGAGATGCTTCTCACCGTTATTGGGTAAGAGAAGAAATTGAAGTGTTAAAACAAAAAATGAATCAAGAAGAAGATTATGGTGTCCAACAGTCTATACGTGAAGAAATAGACGAAAAATGGCAAGTTTTCTTTGTTGAAGGTTTTAAAGACAAGCCTAAACAAGACATAATTGATTTATGTAATATGTATTATGACATGGGTTTTGAAGTTCGAATAAGAACAGGAGCTTCTGCATTATACTATGATCGAACTGTCGAACATTTAAAAGAATTAGGTGTTAAATATCATGATTTAAGAATGAGAAAAATTGGTGTTCGTATTCCTGACTATCGCTTAAAACCTGCTTGGATTCCAAAGTATGATTTGGCAACAAATGTTTTTGCCACTTATGATGATCGTCAGCCTTTAAATGACGGTTTTCAGAAAAAAGGTGTAAAAAATACATACTTGGTGGATAAAGAGTTTAATGTGAAAGAACATATTGAAGAAATCAAAGCTTCAATGGAAAATCAACAACAATTTTTTTAAGGTTTAAGAATGTATTAAAGGGGTTTCGAATAATTAATTGACAACAACAGCTCAATTCATCCCGACCTGAATGACGAGACATTCTTGTTATTTTTCGATAAACCCGTCCTTCTTTCTCAAAAAAATAATCATTTAAAAGCTGTTTTTGAACAGCTTTTTCTTTTTTTATAATTCATTTATGCTATAATATATATATCAAATTACGTTAGGAACTATTATGGACATTAAAGATTCAATCAGAATTGCATTAGAACGACAAGAAGAAGAAAAACGTCTTGCTGAACTTGCAAAACAAAAAGAAAATCAAGAACCAAAAGATCACAAATATTTAATCAAAGGAAATGATAAAGGCCTCAACATTCCAGAATTTTTAAGTAACTTTGATCAAGCTTATGATATCGAAGAACTTGTTGACGGTTCGCATTATTCTTTTAGAATCAAAAACGATGACGAACAAAACCTTTATTCTATTATGTCAGAAGTTTACAAAGACTATTCTGATGAAATTGTAAACGAAACTATGAAAAACAAATCTGTAATGGATATTGTTCTTGACCGAAACTTCAATGACGCTTATATCGACGTTTTTAGAGATCACCATAAAGATCTTAAAGAGACCTTAAAGAAAAGCGATGATTGGGATCTTAAAGTTGTAAATGAACACGAAGCATTTAAAAATATAGATATGGACGCTGTAAAAGATAGTTTTGCTACTGTTATCCACTCTGTCTATGATTTTTCAGAAGAAGACTCTAAACGTTTAGTTGATATTTCTTTTAAACATATCCAAAAAGAATTGGATCAACACTCTACTATACTTGGAACATTTCATTTAGGTTATTTAGATATAGAACCAAAAATAAAAGAACCTATTCGAGCATTAGATAACTATTTAGATATAAGAATGACATTATCTGATTCTATGCGTGAAATGGGAAATCAATCTTCTGAAAATATCCGAACTTTCTTTGACACCGAAGAAAGACTTCAAAATGAAATCATGAAAGAGTTTGGTGAAAATACTTTAAAAATGAGAGATTTTGAAAAATGGGAAGACGCTTATTTTGGCGACGATAATAAAGTAATGAAAGAGCTTGATGATAAACTTTTTAATGTTTTAAAAGATTCTGGCATTCCAAACGGTGAAACAGTTTGTGGATATCCTACTTTTGAATTTTTCAATTATTACAATATAAGTCAAAGAGCTTATTCTACCACAAGACCATTAATCAAAGAGTTTACGCAGGTTATTCTTTCTGAAAAAATTGTTCGAGACAGAGAAGAAGTCGCACAAAAAATTGAAAATATTATTTCTGACATTCAAAAAGGAAAAGAACCAGAAAAAAATGCCTTCAATTTTGTAGAAAAAACATTAATAAGTAAGAAAAAACGTAAACCAAAGCCTTAAGTTATATATATTATTAAATTAAAAACCGATTCTTTCGGTTTTTTATTTTTATTAAATTGTTAATTTATTTTTATTGAATTGTTGATTCTTTTTGTTATAATTATATTTCTAATTGATTTTTGGAGTTATCTATGAGAAATTTAATTTTATTTATTACATGTTTATCTTTACCTTCTCAGTCTTATGCCCTAAGTGAAAAAAGAAATGGTTTTAGTGGTGAAATTTCTCTAACTACGGGTGTAACAATGAACAGCTCCAATTTAAGCACTAATTCTAGTAAAAAAATCGAAAACCTAAATCATTCAGAAGATTTAGATAGCAATTTTCTTATCGCTCCCATTGGAGAACTTGCTTATAATTTTAATGATGGCAATAGTGAATTCTATATTGGTCAAGACCGAAGTGATATTGCGGTTGGAGCATTAGCATTTCAAATTGGCTATAAACAAACACTTGATTCTGGAATGGATTTGTCAGTTGCTTACATTCCTACCATAATTAAAAGAGAAGTTTGGGAAGACCCATATTTAGTAGGGACTAACCGAAATGAAACAAAAGTTGATGGTCAAGCGTATCGTATTAAGCTAGATAGAGTTGCACAATATTTAAATCTTGAATTTGCCTATGGAACAAAAGATATAGAAAACGAGCAAATAACAGATCCTTCTTTAAAACGTGATTCCAATATGTATTATGGCACTGTTGGAACATTCTTTCCTATAAGTCCTGGCTTATTCTTATCTCCTAAAATCAAGTATCTTCATAATGACGCAGACGGTGAAGCTGCTACTTATGATCGTTTTGGATTTGATTTAACAACTATTGGCAAATTTAATTCTTTCGATTTAGCACTAACACTTGGTTATGCCAATAATGATTATGCTGCTGAAAGTTCATTATTTTCTAACAGAAGAGAAGACAAAGAGTTAAGATTCTTTGCTGCCTATGAAAAAGCAGGATTGTTAAACATTAATAACTTATATTTTGTTACATTGCTTGGCTATAAAGAAATTGATTCTAATATCAATTTTTATGATAGTGAAGAAGTCATTGCTATGGTCGGAACCAATTTAAAATTCTAAAAGAAAAAGAGAGGCATCTTGCTTCTCTTTTTTTTTATTGCTTTATTGCATCTTTGTGTGTTATAATTGATCAGTTAAATTATTTTTGAAAGGATTAATTATGAAGACAGCAATTTATGCTTTATCTGCCGACCCTATCACAAAAGGTCATTTAAATATTATTCAACGTTCAGCGAAAATGTTTGATAAAATTATTGTTGCTATTGGTAACAATGACCGTAAACAATACATGTTTGAACAATCAGAAAGAAAATCTATGGTTCGAAAAGCAATCAAGACTCTTCCTAAAAAAATCCAAGAATCTATTGAAGTTCACCAATTTAAAGGCGCACTTGCTGACTTTGCATTTGAACATAATGCTTCGGTTATTGTTCGTGGACTTCGCAATGTAAATGATTTTCAAGCAGAGCAAGATTTAGCTAATATCAATAAATCTGTTGGTAGTGGTGATCTTGAAACGTGTTTTATTCTAACAGAAGCTAATCAATCTGCTGTTAGTTCTAGTGCTTCAAAGGAAATTATTAAAAATCATTATTTTGGAGACGACTTCCTTCCAGTTAATACAAAAGTTGCACTTCAAAAGAAAATCAACAACCAAGTATTTATTGGTATTACTGGTTTAATGGGCAGTGGTAAGTCTCATATTGCTACGCAGCTTGAAAATGCGTCAAAACGTTCTGACGTTAGCATTCTCAATTTAGACTTAGATCTCTTATGTCATGAAGTTTACAATGAAGAAAATGAAAAATTTGCTAAAGAACGAGAGGAACTTATTGCTAACTTTGGGACACTAGAAAGAAGTGTTATTGGTAAAAAAGCATTTGAAGACCCTTTGTATCTAAATGTGCTCAACTCCATTTTCAAACCTGTTATTGAATATCAAGTAAGAGAAAAAAGTAAAGACCATGAAGGTATTGTTCTAATTAATGGGGCTACCATTGTCTCTATGGGCTATTTAACAAAGCTTTGCAATAACAGAATCATTATGGTAGAAGCAACGCCTCAAACTCGAATTAAACGTTGTAAGGAAGGACGAAACATTGAAGAAGATGTTATTGAAACTCGTGATAAACAAATGTTAACTTACAAAGAGCAGCATGGCATTATCAATGAACAGATTCAAAAAGATAACTTTGGCTTTGTTATTTCTGTCGATAATAACGATAATAAATTCAGTTTAAAATCATTACTTAGTGAGCTAGACAAAAAACAACTTTTTTAATTTAATAAACGTAATAGAAATATTTAATTGTTTTTGCTTGTTTTTTTATAACCCGATTGTTATAATATTCAACGAAATATTTAGGAAGAAGAAAAATGTTAAAGAAAGTTTCAATTAAAAATGTTGGTTTATTTAAATCAAATGAATATAACCTTAATAAACGAATTAATTTGCTTGGTGCTAAAAATGATGTATCAGGAAAAAGCACATTTATTCGAACAATGTTAATGTTAAAAATTTTTTCAGATCAGGATAAAGAAAAAATTAGCGACTCTTTGTTTAGAGGTTTCGAAAACAAAAATAGTAATAGTCATATTTCTGTTGATTATGAAATTAACGATAGAAAATACATTTACAAGATTGAATACAATCAAAAAATAATTGTTTCTGAATCTCTGTCAGAGGTGGTCGATTCACAGATAAAAACATTAATATCAAGAAAAGATTCTTCTATTGAATTTAGTCAAGAGGAAGAAAAAACTTTCAAAATGTTCAGGTTAGGTGATAATTTTTCAATTATTCGAATGACTGATTTTTATGCTGTTGAAAACGTTCCTTATTTTTTAGAAGATTGCATTGATTTTTTCCGTGGGCTTTTATTCTCAGACAAAGACAATATTTTATTTGGTCTTAAACTAAGAAATAAAGGTAACTTCAACCGTGATTTATATGAAGCTGCTGCTTTTTACAATTCTAATGACGAAGCACATAAAATATTTGAAAATTTTATGCAACTTGAAGACCATAAAATGACTAAAGTTGAAATTATTGATGCAATTGCCAAAGATACACTTAAAGAAGTTAAAGTACCAAGATTTTATAGTGAAAATTGCGATTTTGTTCCATTTATGTATTTATCTAGTGGTGTAAAATCACTTTATTACATTTCAATAGATCTTTTCCTTGCTTGCTCTAAAAAAGAAAAAGGTATTTTATTCATAGACGACTTAACAAAAAAAGTTTCAGAAAAATGTTTAGAGGCAATTATCGAATATTGCCAAGAGAATAATACACAGTTGATTTATTCATAATTAAGAAACTTACACTAAAAAGGTTCAGAGGGTTCTGAACCTTTTTTTTATTTCTTAAACTTAAACAATGTAAATATTTTAAAAAAATAAATTAAAAAAGAGAGTGCGGAAACTCTCTTTTTTTCTTCTTCATTGTGTTATTATATCTGCATCGAAAGTATTCGCTAAAGTCTTCTGTAGTTGTCTACACATTTCTTCTCTTGCTTTTAATGCCTTTTTTTTATCAAGATAGAAATAAGCATTTTCTTCAATATAAGTACTTGCTTCTATTTGGTGTCTAGAACAAGATACATTTATTTGTTCTCGCTTTCGACCTTTATCTTTGACAAAAGTTAAACTTTCCCCGTTAGCACCTGGTTTTCTTGAAACCATTTCATATTCTTCCAATTCAAAAAAATTACCTGTTGAAATGATATCTTCCACTCTTTTATTAAATCGGAGAACATAGCCTTTATTATCCTCAACCTCCAAACAAGCCATTTCTGCATTTGACCATTTAAAAAGATTGTTTTCATAAAAACGAGCAATTTTTAAAACCATAGTTTCTTTTGATTGTTTCAAAAAATAATCTACGAATGTTTTTCTAACTTCAACAGGGTTTGCTTTTATATATGAAGAACTGAATCTTGTTCCTAAGCCGTAAGTCGCCATTACAACGTCTCTTACTTGGTTCAACATTTTTGGATATTCTTGTTCAGCCAATTGTTTTAATTTTGAAAACGATTCTTCTGTTTTAATGTATTTTAATTCTTCGTCCACAACACCAATTTCTTGAAAATCAATTTTTTTAGACAATTCTTCTTTAGTTAAATCTTTTGGTTCATATTGTGTGCAAGTATAAGACTTAGACATTGTTTTTTCTATTATTTTAAAACGTAGTTCAGGATCTTTTTCTTCTATCCATTCTTCTACTTTATTCCAAAACGAGTAATTTTGTGAAACCAAAATAAATTTAGATTTTGCATTAGCATAAAGTGAAGGCACACTTTGTGTATTCTTCACTTCTATTTCAAATGTTTTCTTATTCCACATAATGACCGCCTTTAATTTTTTATATTGATTAATTATAGCAAAAACAGACGTTAAAGACAATAAAAAAGCCCCTATAAGGAGCTTTAAAATTTAATGATATTTTTTAATTATGCTTTATAAGCGAACAAGGTTTCAGAGTCATAGCTTTCTGCATACCAACCGTGTTCTTTAAGCAATTCAGTAATTGGAAAACTATCAATATCCCAAGACAACTCAGTTGATTGAGCTTTTGAAGCCTTTTCGTTGTCTGGATAATGAAACCATACCGAACCTTTATGAGAAGGAGCGAACAATTCTCCGTCAACAACGTTAAAACCTGACTTGTTTAAAAAATCAATCATTTCAATTTGAGTTAATACTTTCATTATGTTTCCTCAATGTTTAACATGCTTGTATTGTATCAAAACTAAAAGAATAAATCAAAGTCATTATCTAGGTTTGTTGGTTTTTTTAGATTTCTTTTCTGGCTTCTCATTCTTGCTTTTTATCAAATCTTCTACTGTATTAGATAATTCTAGATTCTGTTTATACAATTCTACATTATGTTTATGGAAATTATACAAATCTCTTTGTTTTGAATTCCAACGATGTTCAACATTCATACTTCTACCATGTTTTTCTGTAAATTTTTCATTTTGTCTATCCCAACTTTCCAATGCCATTTTTTTATATATATCAGAGCTGTTCAGCCACAGTTCCGTCAGTTCTTCTTTTGTCCAAGAAGGCATTTCTTTTTTGTTATAAACTTGAAAATAAGTTGGTTTTCCTACCGAGATACATCTTGTATTCAAAATAACAGTTTCTTTTTCACCATGATTGTCATTTTTTTGATCTCCCAAAACCACTGCATCTATCCCTTCTGCCCACAAATCTTCAATAATGTCTTCTAACTCAATTGCGTCCTTTAATTCAGGCATTTCTTTTATCACTGCATTTCGCTTTATCAAAACAGGTGCGACATTGCCGCTAGAAGCTGCTCCTGTGAAGTTAGATGCTATATTTCTATCAGATGATAATGAGACTCCATAGTATTGTTCACCGCTACCACCGCTAAAATCTTCAAAGTTTTTCAAAACAATACTTGGTTTTAATATTGAAATTGGTCTAGCAGAACCATGATACTTTAAACTCTCTGCAAACTCTTCTGGTGTGTCAAATTTTGCTATTTCTTTATAGAACATTGACTCAATAGTTGAATTTTTTGCTCTTTTTATTTCTTTTATTATTTTTGCTTTTGTCCAACCACCACGTACTTTTGTTATTGCGTTTCTATAGTCCAAATCACCGATTTTTCCTTTTTCATTTTCTATAATTGTTCTTTTCATTTTTAATTCCTTTTTGCCATATACTTATTGTATCATAAATTCTTTCAATATATAAATTTCTTGTTTTTATTTTTTCTTTTTGTTAGAATAAAAGCAATTATTAAAAGGTATGATTATGACTAAAATTGATTATGATTTAATTCGAAGCATGGAACTGGTTGCTGATGATTTAATTGAGTGGCTTGATTTACCTATGGTTGATTATTATGCTTCACATAATTTTTTAAAAGAAGAACGTATGATGCGTATTGTTGGCAATAAAGATCGTATGCTATGTCAAATTAGCACCCCCATAAAAGAATTCGGACGTTGGGCAAATGATTATGATTTTGAGTTTAATTTAAACGATAAAGAAGATCGTGATAATTGTATTACTTACATTCAAAACAACCGAACCGATGGTAAGTAATGTATAAATTTGAGTTGTTGCATCACGAAGAAGGATCTAACTTTTTTTATCTCTCATTAGGTGATAAAGTGATTTTTATAGATATATCAACCCCTTATCAAAATGATTATTACGAATGGAGATTTGATGAATTTTGTTTCATTCTAAAAGATTCAATTGATATTGTTAATTTTGAAAAGCCATTCGAATTGTCAGATATAACTATAACTCAAAAAGAATATGAATTCTTAGATGCATACTTGTGCTACAACAATGACGGTTTTTTTGGTTTAACTGACAAACCCAAAGAAAATAAATTAAATTACCATATAAATAAAATGAGAGAATTTATTGATAAATATGGTAATGTTGTTAATCCATTAGATTATTTGGATTATACTATTTTAACTTCCATATGGTATGAAGGTGACGACGAATTGAGTCATTTTATTTATAAAAGACAAGGTTACAATTGCTTAAACATGCCAGAAAATGAAATTGATAAACATATACTAACCAGTAAATTTGAAAGACCTTCTGACATAACACAGTATCAGGGAATGTACAATATATTAATTCCTTTAATGGAAGATATTGTTAATTTTTGTATCAAATAGATTTAATTAATGCAAAAACAAAAAAAGAATCTTCAAGATTCTTTTTTTTTAATTTATCAATGTTACTGTGAATACTACGTTATCTGTCTTTTCATATACATAAATATCAACGGTATATACTTCTCCTACAACCAAATCTTCAAGAACGCAAACTTCGTTTGTTAAGCTTCCACCTAAATCTTTATCTGATTCGCAATCATTTCTTCCCGTTGAAGGTTCGTCATTTCCATTTAAACCAACATATAAAACAACGTCACCTGTTCCACCTTCTGTTTTAAACTCTATATCATTCCCTATGAAACCTTCTTCTATTGTAAACACTCTTCTTTCATAAAAGCTTTCTCTTATATTTAAAGTTTCTTTGTGGATTTCTCCTTGTTGTGGCTGATCACCTGGATCTACTGGATCTGTTCCACCTAATTCTTTTGACGTATAGTTCCCTGACACTGGTATTACAAAATCTGCTGCCAATACACTTGAACTAAACAAAGCAGAAGCCGCCAGTAATGATATGCTTTTCATGTTATCCATTTCTTTTTTGACCTTTTTATTATTTTAAATTAAAAAAACTTATGTCTAAGATCATATAAACATAAGCTTATAAGCCTAATAAAAACATATATCTCTTCAAAATCAAGAAAAAAAAGAAAATGATTTTTTGTTTTAAATTATTTTTTATTTAGTTATATTAAATATTGTAATTTAAAAAGCTGTTTTTTATTTAAAAAAAAAAGAATAAAAAACATTTTATTCTTTTTTAATTTTTATTTATCTTTTTAAGCTAAGAAAATATTATTATCTCAAAATTCAAACTTTTCATTTAATATTTTGTTAATTTTACTTCTAACTTCTTTTAATTTCCCTTTATAGAATCCTTCTGCTTCTTCCTTAGAAGTAAATAATTTCACATTATTTTCGATTATACAGTCTATCATTTTTCTGTCATAAATCTTTTTATCTTCCTCACCCCTAAACTGATCAGTGAATCTAATGTATTCAGATTTTGATAAATTATCTAAGCTTTCTTCTATCGAATATTTACCTTTTACAAAGTAATAAGCGACCTTATTAAGTCCTTCAATCCTTTTTTCTTTAAAACGATAAGCAGTGACTTTTGGAAATAGATTCTTTGTAATCATTTCCTGAATATCGAAATCTTCTGGCAATATATAAAATTGTCTCGATTCGTCTAATTCATGAGGAAGAATATGATACTCTTTAACCAAAATTTCATTTACTTTCTTTTCTATCACTTCTTTTAATTTTGCTTTAAAATCTTCTTTATTTGAAGCTTTGCTAAAAATCTCATTTTTAAATTTTGTATAGAAAAGACCTTTTGTTTCTTCACTTATGCCTTTATTTCTAAATACATAATATTTATCTTCTCCTTTTAAATAATACTCAAAAAGATATTCTGTCATATCATTAAACAAACGATAACTTCTTTCAATAAAACGTGCGCCATATCCATTTTCATTCCATTTCCAAGAATCTTCTGTTTGTAAGACTACTTTATCTCTTTTAATGTTTAGCTTTTCTCCAAACCAACCACTATTCTCTGCTTCTTTCCATTGGATTTCAATAAGCTTGTCAAAATAATTGCTTGTATCAAACTCACCTGTCTCTTGATACTTTTTCATTGCCTTTCCTAAATAATGAGTATCGTAAATCATTCTAACAACAATATCATTATTAGTAGAATCATTGAATAACAACTCAGCGAAAGTGCTTATTACAGTATCTTTTGGTCTATTTATTGTGTGATATCGACTCATTATCTCATTCTCATTTAAACAGTTTACTTAATTATATCAAAAAACAAGTGTAGTTACAATGTTGTTTTTATGCTTTTTATTTGATATAATAAGCCTAGTAAAACAACAGGATTAAGACAATGAGATTTTACTTAAAACCAAATATAAAATCAGAACTTAGACATTTAAATTATTTACCTAGCAATGTGTTCTCTGTTATTGAACAAAAGGCTGATTTTGAAGAATTCAAAAATCATACAAGATACCAAAAAGCTCTTATTGATATTGAAATCAAAGAGCAAGAGCATTCTTTTTCTGTTTATTCAAGTGAACAACATAACTTGTGTCATGAGGATCACCAAGAAAGCATTCAAAAGTTGAATGATAAAAAAACGACACTTCAAAGAGAATGTGTTAATTATCAAAAGAAATATAAACGTGGTCTCCATTCACTCAATGAATCTGAAAAATCTCAGTTTAAAGCTGCTGTTATGGCTTTATCAACACAAAGAATTGATTCTTTTTATTTGTCAGGAAAACTTATTAAAAGTTTTTCAAAGGATCTTGTAGATATTTTAATTTATTTTTATTCTGATAAAATTTCTTATACACTTCGTCACTTTGTTGAGAATAATCTTAATATTAAAATGAGCGTTTTTGATAATTTTACTGGCAAAAAAAATCTTTATTTTGTTGATAAAGATTTGATCAAAAAAAGAGCTTTATTTTATAAAGATGGACATCCCAAAAACACATTGGAATGTAATAGAGACAAGCTATTGCAAATGCCTCTCTCTCAGTTAATGGATTTATTAAAACCCATTGTTGAGGTTCGTAACGCTTTATCGAGTTACGTGGTAACGGATGAGAGTCAGATCACAAAAAATGAAAATAAAAAAAACGAATTTCATAAATTTTTCAATAGCATTCATAAAGTTGATTTTATCCTTAATCAATACGAATTATTGAAGCTAAATAATTTAAATTACGAACAAATTGTTTTAAAATAATTTTTATATCTTTTTTTGTATGTTAATTTGAAGTCATAAGAACTTATATCAAGGACGATATTATGAAAAAAGAAAATATCGAATTTTTTGAGAAACGTTTTGATGCTATGACAAAAGAAGAAAAAGAAATATATAGCGATATATTTTTCGAAGCTTTTGATAAGACACATGAAGATGTAAAAAAGGAGTGTTTTAGGATTCATACAATTGTTAGTAGAAAAAAAAGTTTTTCTTTAAATGAACATATGAAAAATGAAAAAAAATTAATCGCTTTAAAAAAAATAGACAATGATTTAATTAAAATTAAATTTTGTTATTTCTATGAATATTTATACCCAAATAAAAAACAGGTTAATATCGAAAAAACAATGAAAGATTTTATGGTTGATTTTTCAAAAGATTGTCTTCCTCTTGAAGACAAATATAAGGATATATTAGGTCAACATATCATAGATTCTTATGTTGTTTCCATGAATAAAAGAAAACAAAAAACTGAAAACAAAAACAAAGAAAAAAACAATAATTTAAAACCTAGATAAATAATGTTTATTTGCTTTATTTTGTTCCTTTTTTTGTTAATATTGAATATTAACATTATACAACTTAAAGATTCTTGTTTTTAAAAAAACCTTTGACAAGGTTTTTTTATTTTTATTTATTTAAAAAAATTAATTATGTTGTTGTTATTCGATTGTCTTTTTGATATAATTTTTCTATTATGACATTGAGGCGAATAATAATGATTACATTAAATTCAGATATCAACAAGGCTTTTCAAAAAACGATTAAAGAATTGCATCATTGCTTTATTTCAAAAGAACAAATTGAAAATACTTTTTTTAATTTTCTTGAAGAAGATTATGTATTATCAGAAGAACATAAGGAGCTTTTAAATCTTTACATTTCTTCCGCTAAAATTGAAACGAAACTTAAAATCAAAGAAAAAGATTTTAATCCAAAACTAAAAGAGAGTGAACTATCACTTGCTTGTTCAGTGCTTATTTCTTGTTTTCAAGAAAAAACAAACCATTTCTCTTTTAAATTAAATAAAAAAACAAAAGAAGAAATTCCTGAAAAAAAACATGATCATGTTTTCTCAAATACTCAATACACTCATATTCAAAGAATCTTATATGAAAAATTTAAAAATCTTCAAGTAAAACAACCAGAAGAATGTAGTTTTGATTACATTAGCAATATAATGTATGAAATGTGGCGTGAATTAAATCAAAACGGTTTAAATATTATGCTTACAAGCGATGATTTCAACAATCTCCATGAAACAATGAAAAACGCTTACAAGAATACTATATACAAAAAGAACAATGAGACTAATAATAACTATTCTTATATTTCTTCTGGGATTTTAAATCAATTTTATTCTAATATTATTATTGAATATGAAGATAATTCTATAAAACTATTTCGTGAAAAAGAAAAAACACTACTTCAATACAATTAGATTTTATGTTATAATTCAAATAAATTAGAGGATATTTTATGAGTCATGAAGTTAACGTTTGTCAATTATTAGGGAAACCTGGACTTACTCGATACCGAAAAGATACGACAAAAGAAAATAGTGGTGAACAATTTCGTCAGGATTATTTATTACCTGCTTTACAAGAACACAAACATGTTACATTAAACCTTAATGGCTATAACCGATATGCAAGAAGTTGGCTTAATGAAGTTATTGAAGGTCTTATTGTTGACGAAGGAATGAATCCAATAGAATTGAAAGAAAGACTTGTCATTAAACATGATCTCTTGCCCAATGTTGTTGAGTTTTGCAATCAGTTTATTGAAAAATACATTCGAGTTTAATGATTTTGAAACTCCATTATGTATGGGCGAACGAATTTCGTCATTTATAAAACTTTGAAACAACATTTAATTCTAATTATAAATATTCTTTTAATAGAGAAAAAAGTTATTTAAATGATTTAAAAGAATATAAAAACTCGCTGTGAAGCGAGTTTTTGTTTTTCTATTATTTTTTTTTAAAGATTTACCCATATTACAGCACCAGGTTTATGGTTATAAGGAATAGGTTTATCATATCTTTTTGCATTTTTTAGATGCCAAGCAAAATTCCATTTAGTCAAAAGAGAAGGATTATTCACGTGATGTTTATCTATTGCTGATGTTTTTTCTTCTTCTGATATTTTATGCCAACCTGTTATTTCAACTTCACCAACAACCATGCCTGTTCCTGATTCTATTATATGAATTAAACCAGTGTTTTTAGTTCGAGTCGTTCTCATTTCCCAAACTTTACCTTCATCAAATATTTTATCTAACCATTCTTTTTTTATGATCAGCCCTTTGTTATACTTAAACATTATTGAAACTCTCTAATTGTTCTTTTGTGCATTCTTCTCCTATATAACTCAGAGTCCAATCTAAGTCAACAGAAGGACATAAGTAATAAATATTGATTTCAATAGATTCAATCATTGACTTCAATTCATCACCTATTTGATTTATATCTAATGGCAAGCCTTCTGTAAAGAAGTGTGATTTAAAGTTAATATTACCATTAAAGAAAAACAGTAAAGTATTTAGCTCAAGACTTGAAATTAAAATTTCACCTTTTTTATTTGCAGCACCTTTAATAGTAAATGGAATTCCTAAAATAAGGTTTTCTAAAATTTCATTCTGATTTTTTCTTGACGGAAGTGTCATTTTATTAATTAATAATAAATCATTTTTTTCTTTTTCAATTTTTCTTAATAGTTCAAAAAGAGTGATTTTTTTTAATTTCGTGTATTGATTAATCATAATATTTTCTCTAAAATGTTTACCATATTATACTTTATGCATTATAAATATACAACACTTTTGGTTTTTTTATTTTTATTTTTTGACAATTTTTAATTCTTTACTGCGTTCGGTTTGATTTATTTATTAAGATTTGTTATTATGAGACAATTAATTAAAAATGAGACTAGGAATAATTTTACATGCACGACTTAAATCTACTTAAAGTTTTTGATACAATGATGCAAACCCAAAGTGTATCAAAAACAGCAGAAGTTTTAAACAAAACCCCTTCTGCAATTTCTCAATCATTAAATAAATTAAGAGCCGAATTTAATGAAGAAGCTTTATTTGTTAAAGAAGATCGTTCCTTAAAACCTACACAATATGCAATTGACTTACATAAACACATTAAAGAATCACTAGATTTATTAAATGATAGCAATAAAATTCATTCCAAATTTGATCCCAAAACGAGCAAAAGAACTTTTAAAATCGGATCTCATTCTGTTTTTGATAATTTGTTTTTTATAAAATTAAGAAATAAAGTGAAATCAATTGCCCCCAATGTTAATATTGAACTCACCAACTTAAGTTTTCAAGAAGATTTACATGAGAATGCATTAAGATTAAGACATATAGATGCTATGATAGGATTAAATACATTAAGTTCTTTGACTTTTAATTCAAAAAAAATCGCTGAATATGATATTAAAGTCATTTGTAGTAAAAACCACCCAAGGTTAAAAGAATCTCTAACTATTGAACAGTATTTACAAGAAGAACATGCAGTTTGGATTAATCAAGAATCTTCTAGAAATATGATAATGTTTAAAATTGATGGGGAAAGAAAAATTGTCTATACTTCGAATTCTCTTTTTAATGTTATTCATAATGTATCTCAAAGTGATATAGTTTCTTTATTCTCTGAAAAATTATTAAAACATTTTGATTTAATTGACTCAGTTAAAGTTCTCGAACCACCTTTCAAAACGAGAGATATACCTTTGAATTTAATTTGGCATAAAAGGATTGATAAAGATAAAGGATTTATTTGGCTAAGAGGAATCATTGAAGAAATATTTAAAGAATTAGAAGAATAACAACGTCCTGACGACTCCCCGCCTTACTACAATTTGCGGAAGGCGAGGCTTCCAAGCCTGTTTATCTTAGATTTCCTTGGTGAATAACCACTACCTAGATATAGTGGTTTTTTATTGAAATAAAACCTCATGAAGAGGTTTTATATTTTTATATTATTGAAATAATATCTTCTTGTTTTAATCTTGCTTTTGGCAATCCAAAATTGTAATCTTCTTCATTCTTATGATAACCCATAGCTATTGCAACACTACAAACGTGACCGTCAAGCTCATCTTTAAATTCTTCTGCTATTAAATCTGAATCTATTCCTTCCATTGTTGTTGAATCTATTTTTAATCTTGCTAGAACATGAAGTAGATTTCCTAATGATAAATACACTTGAGCTTTTGTCCAAGACTCATTGTAGCCATTTTCGTCTGTATTGTCTTCTGCAAATGCATATGCACCCATAAAAACTTCATATTTTTCTTTTGGAAGATGACCAGAATTAACCTCTTCTTCCACTCTTTTACTGAATTTTTCTTTTGTGAATTTTGGATCGTGAGCTAATAAAATTGTATGAGAAGCTTCTTTCGCATGAATTTGATTAAATTGATGCTTGTTTTTAAATGTTTCATGAAAACGTGCTTTTGCATCTTCACTTTCTATTATTATAAATTTCCAAGGTTGAGAATTTATAGAAGAAGCAGAAAGTCTTAAAGTTTCTTTTATTATTTCAATATCTTCTTTTGATATTTTTTTATTTTTATCATATTTTTTTGCTGTGTATCTATTTTTTAAGTCATTTATTATTTCTGATTTCATTTTATACCTTCCTTATTTTTATTTGTTATTATTTGTGACAGAAGTCTCATTTTTTTTTGAATATCAATACTACTCTCTTTTTGGAGATTGTCAATTTTCTGGCTTCTTATTCGCAAATTATTTGTTTTAATTTTTCTTTTATTTCAAATTTTGTTTTTTCTATTTTAAATTTACAAATTATTTCATTATTCTCAACAAAATAAAATTCATTTTCTTTCATGTTTTTTAAATAAATCATTCCAGAAGAAGAAACTATTGCCACAACCTTACCTTCTTTGTTTTTTACAGAACTGCCTCTTTTAATAAAATCGCCATTTTTGTTTTTTATTTTTAATACTTGTTTATAAAATTTTTCTGTATCAAAGTTTATATACTCAACTTGACCTACTGGTAGTTTTACTTTCTTTATTGGATTTTTAATGTTTGTTTGAGATGGTAAAGATTTTGTTTCTACATATACATCGAATTCTATATTTGCTGGTAAATTTGATGCTAATGCCAGCCCTTCTTCATTCGTCTTTATTATTCCATTTGGTGTTTTAAATTTTATATTTTCTTTATCCTTCACTTCTATTATTGCAAAAGTTTCTCCTACTTTGTTTTTTGAAGATACAAATCCTTTTTCACTATATAATAATGCACCACGAGCTTTGACGTTTGTATTTGTGTAATTATTATTTGTATAAAGATTCCCTTGAATAAAAATTTCTTCCAAGTCTGTATCCAAACCTATTGAACCTTCTGTTACTGATTTTGTTTTTGCTACATCTATGTAATAGCTAGTGTCATAATCCTCAATCAAACCAGAAGTCCCTATTTTATATTTAGTATTATTTTCGGATCTATATTCTATCGAAGAGTTAAATGAACTTACTATACTACTCATTGGTATATTTAAAGACAGCAAGGCTCTATTTTCATATTCAGTTTTTGAAATATTTAAGTTTACATTAAAATTGCTATAGTTTTTTGATAAATTTATATTATATATTTCTTCTTTACCTAAATCTTCTCTTTTGTTGTACCTATAATTTAAAGATGCATAATTAAAATATTTTATTGGTAAAGATATGTTTAGCCCAAATGTTTCTATTTTGTTTGTATCAGTATCTAACTGCATGTCTGTTTTGTAATCTTTTGACCTGAGACTTGAATACAATGAAACATTTGAATTCATTATTTTTTTACTCATAGAAAGGTAAGTAAAATAACCTGTTTCTTTTTCTGTATTACTTAAGTTTAATTTCAAATGAATATTTGAGAAAAAATCATTTTTATTATTTAAATCCAAACCTAAATTTTGATATTTTTTTTGATAAAATAAACCAGATTTTAATAATGTGTTGTTTTTTCTATACAAATCTGCATAACCCGATATTGTTGATATTTTTTTTTCTTCTGTTTTCCCGAATGTTAATCCGTAATCAAAGTTTTCTCCAAAAAACAATTCTTCAGATTCTGGCAGAAAAGCTCTTTCATTTATTATGCCATTTATTTGAGTTTCTTTTATTGTTAAATCATTATTTGATGTTGATATGAATAAATCATCAATTTCATAATATCCATTATTAACTCTTGTTTCATATATTTTATTTGAACCTTGAAAAATCTCTATAGTTGCATCAGTGTCAACATATCCGTTTACTGTTATTTTTTTAAAGTCATTTATGTTGTATTTACTTATTTGAAACCCCAAAATATTCGAAGAAGAATACGTTGGGTTTTGAGTTTCAATATTCCCTATCTTATATTTAAATTTATTTTCATAATCAACTTTTGAAATATAATTATAACTAAAATCAAAATCTTCTTTATCTATAGACATTTGATTTCTATAAAGGAAACCGTTATAGTTAATTCCATTTTCTAATATTACATTATAATTAGATTCGTTCTGATCGCTTCTGTTTGCATAATTTATATCATAGTTGGAAAAAATGGCTTTTCCTGATTGTTTTACTATTGTTTCTTGATTCTTAAAATAATATTTTGGAATTGTTATTCTTAAAACACCTTCATCATATACAATCATCGATAATTTATACTCTTCTAAAAAACCATTTTCTTCTTTTGGTTCTCTTATTCCAAATTTTTTAGATATATCTTTTGTTATTTTAAAATTATTTTTTTCACCAAAAAAATCTAATTCGACAATACCTATTGTCAAACCATTGATATAAACTGCTATTTCTTGCTTACCTTTTTTTATTCTACTATTTTTTATGTTTTCCAAATGTTTTTCGGTGATACCTAATTTTTCTAAAGTTTTCAAATCATATGCTGCTTGAACATTATTAGGTAAAAATAATAAGAATAATACTCTTAAAAAAAAAATTTTCATAATTTAAAAGACGCCAGATTTTTTTTTATTCTTTCATTTTTTTATGAATAAAAAATATATATTAATATATTAAAAATGAATTATTTTTTTATTTAAGCGTTCTTTAATTTTTAAACTAAGGGGTCTTATATGAAAAAACAATTACAATATTTTATTTTATTATTCTCAATTATATTCAGTAATTCTGTTTTTGCTGAATTTAGTATTAACAAAACTGGACTTTTAATCAATACAAATGATGGTGAGGATATTATTATAGTAGAAAATACAGGAAACACAAACATATTGATATATGCAGAAGAAACTGAAGAAACTGAAGTGCTTTCTGGAAGATCTTTATTTTTTGTATCTCCAACACTTTCAGAATTAAAACCAAAAGAAAAACAAATATTGCGTATTTTGATTATAGAGGACGATATTCCTGATCAAGCTATCGGTAGAATTAGGATACAAGAAATACCAGATATGGAAAATGTAAACGTTAAACTTTCTAAATCATATAACATTCCCGTTGTTGCACATCCTTCTGACTTAAAAGTCAATAACGAACCTTGGAAATTATTAAAAGTAAATAAAAATAAAGATAGCATAATCCTAAAAAACAACAGCCGTTATTTAATAAAAATAAAACCGCAAATAATTTGTGACGATAAAAATTATTATACTGTATCAACACCATACATTAATCCGAAAAGTCAAATAGAAATAAAAAAAGTAAAAAAATGTGATAAGATTGAGATAGAACCTATTAATAACTCTGGACGTATTTTAGAGAAATATAAAATATAGTATAGTATTGGATTTTTTTTGAAATTTTTTTTGAGCTGTTTTTCTCTTTCCTTTTAACAATGTGATAACATTAATCAATAACATTAATTAATAGGAGATAAGAATATGAATATTAATAAGAAAACACTCGCAATTGCTATATCTACTTTTTTATTAAGTAATGTGGCTAATGCTGGAACATTAACCGATACTTCCACATTGACGGTTACTGGCGTAATAAGCACTCCAAACAGTTGTAGCACTGGTTTATCTAGCTCTGGTACTTTGAATGTCGGAACAATTGATTCTTCAACGATGAATAATCTTTCGACTACTAGTTTAATTTCAAATACTTTTACCACTACTATTTCTTGCACCTATGCTACCGCAGTTGCTGTAAAATTCGTTTATAGTGGACACAATAGTGTATACCCGGGTCATTTCAGTGACGTTAAAGATTCAGGCGGAAGTACTGTTGCAACAACAAAAGTTTCACTTAGTGGTTTAGGCGGAACAGTAGACGCTTCACCTGCTAGAATTGCTTTCATTGGTGATCAATCATTAGTTGCGGTTGATATTACTGCTGCTACTGTAGGTTCTAGTGGAGATGGCATATCTTCGGTTGATGGCGAATTAAAAAATGCGTTAACCTTTATGCCAGCAGCGACAACTGAATTAAGTGTTGGTAGTTCTTTTTCATTTGACTTAGACGTAGAGCTTATTGCAAGACCCACTAGTGAATGGCTATCAACAATCGACGAAACTTTTGTAATATCAGAAAATGCCACTCTTGAAACATACATTATTTAATGATAATCAAAATTTTTTATATTCAAAAATCATCTTTTCTAAGGTGGTTTTTTTGTTGATATACTTTCTTTTTTATTGTATTATGACACAAAATAAAATACATAAGGTAACTAAGAATGTCTAATTTAACTACTCTATCAAAACAAATTGCTACACTTTCAGCTCTTAAAACAACAGACAAAAATCAACCTTTTTCTGATTTTCTTATCGAACTATCAGAACACGATAAAGAAGAACTTTTGGTAGAACATGCTTATTCCATTAAGAGTATTGACGTTCATCCTGACCTCTTTGATACTTTTGGTCAAGTTCAAGAAGCTATCCTTAACAAACAATTTTTATTTGAAGAGATTTTAAGTTCTATTCAATCTAATTTTAACAATGATTTTAATCAAGCTCTTGTTTCTCCGTTAATTATTCAACTTTATATTGAAAACGAAAAAAACTTAATGCCTTGGGTTGTTAAAGCTATGGTGGACATGGATAAAACAACATTAACAACTGCATTTGAAGAAATTACAAAAGAAACTGAAACAGACAATCCAGAATTCACACTTGAACAAAAACACGGATATGGATTTGAACATGTAGACGATTTTAATCAAGAAATGTATAAAATTGTTGACGAAATTAAACTTTTTTCTTCTGAAATTTCATTAACTCTTTTTGATAATATTGCTTGATTAAAAAAACTTTAATTGATATAATTTAAAAACGTTGCAGAACTAGATTAAAAAATTACACGGTGATGAGCCAAAGCGTAATAGCTGCCAATGTAACTTCCCAAAGTAAGTAGTGTACAATGCTTATACTAAGAGTTCGGAAGTGCGATGTGCGTAGAAGCAGCCAATAGTGTTTAATTTGGAGTTCGTCTAGTCAGGACTGAGAACCCCTGCAACGATCAATTTAACTCAATTTTTATCGAAAAATCGCCAGAACACTCCGTCTTAATCTTTGATTTAGGGGGAGATGAATGGCGGTTGTTTTCTTTTTTTATTGAAATCAATTGTTTTTTGCTTGCTTTTTTATCTGAATGCATTATAATTTCCGCAAGCATTTTATTGGAGATTTCATGGCTAAGTTAAAAGATAATACTAAAAGACTTAAAGCTATGCCCGTTTCTATCGGGAATATTTCCAATGA
>CEUY01054497.1_pt1 | contig 54427 bp, 49 predicted proteins | sample 361481 | NCBI WGS metagenome assembly CEUY01 (sample SAMEA2622737, study PRJEB7988) | marine metagenome | isolation source: saline water (ENVO:00002010), including | reverse complement strand
TAATATAGTTGAATAAGACTGAGTCTGGACTAATCACTGGGCCCGTCATAGGTGAGCAAGATGAAACAAAATCATCAGACCATGCCGCTCTTACATCCATAAATTCACCAATTGATCCTAATCTCCCCTCCATCTCAACACGTTCGGAAAAAATTCGTAAGAAAATCCCGAAACCTAAGGTAATGCATGGAAAGCTGCACACGTTTGATGCTTTTCACTCTCGCAATTACCGATTCCTATGGCTTACTACCGCCATTTTCAGCAGTGGCTTTTGGCTTCAACAAGTTGTCGTTGGATGGCTAGCATATGAAATTACAGGATCTCCTTTACTAACAAGTATTGCACTAGGACTAGATGCGTTGCCCGTTTTAGTAGGAGCTCCATTCGGAGGTCTTATAAGCGACAAATACGACAAAAAAATTCTGCTTTTCATTATATACGCATATCAGGCAGTATTAATGCTTGGATACTCGGCCGTAATAGCAACCGGCCATGCTAACATTTGGAATTTATTTACTTTCGTTTTCCTAATGGGAATTTCATGGGTAATAAATGATCCAGCTCGAATGTCACTACTGGCCATCATTGTTCCTAAAAGAAACTTAATAAATGCTTTTGCATTAAATTCGATGGCTTTCAGTATGATGAGATTAATCGTACCAGCGGCTGGAGGTTTTGCTCTAGCTATTTTTGGGCCAGGGTTATTATTTATCGTTGAAGCTATCCTTATGTTTTCAGCAGCTCTCACAATTATGCTGATTCGACTTGATAAAGATACTTCCATTGATAATTCCAACATATCCACAGAACAATTACTACTGGACTTAAAGTCTGGAATCGAATACGTCTTTCAGCAAAAAACCATAATTGGGTTGACCTGTATGACCGTAATAATGGTTATCCTGATCATGCCATTTGTACACGGCCTTATGCCTGTTTATGCAGCTGAAGTTTTCGAGGTTGGACCAAAAGGGTTAGGCTTACTACTTTCTGCTGCGGGACTCGGTTCGCTGATAGGCACAATAATACTTGCTTCGTTCACTCAAATAATACAACCAGGAAAGGTACTTTTTGTCATGCTAGGCGTTTTGGGGGTTTTGATGGCCGCACTAGCTATAAATAATACCTACCACGTTGCTATGGGATTAGTGATGCTTTTATCCGGTTCTATGATGTCTTATTTCTCCATTTCGGGAGCTACAGTTCAAGGAATTCTTCCGAACAAATTGAGAGGACGAGTTACTGGTATTTATATGATGGCCTGGGGATTGGTTCCTCTGGGTAGTTTACTAGCCGGTTCCATAGCGAACATAGCAGGCCCTCAACTATCAACCTTGTTCGGGTCAGCCTTAATATTTATCTGCCTAATAGCCGCCACTTATTTATTCAAAGATGTCTGGAAATATCGGCTAGAAAATGACTCCATAGAGTAAATTTCACCGGACTTTCCCTGAGCATCAAATTCTAATGTATGATGACGCCTGTCAGAGACAAAGCAACTATATTTAATGTCCGGAGAATATATATGGTCAGCAACTTAGCTTCTAATCCTAGTTTTACCAAAAGTGAGGCTCAATCTAGCAACGGTATGGTGGCAACTAAAGATCGTTTATCAACGGAAGCAGGATTGGAAATGCTTAAGATGGGAGGAAATGCTGTTGATGCAGGGGTTGCGGCATGCCTCGCTGTAGGGGTAGTTGAACCTGAATCAAGTGGAATAGGAGGTGGGGGATATATGACCTTCCAGGTCGGGAATAAAGGGGGAGTAATCGGATTCCCAATGAAGGGTCCTCTTTCTGGAAGGCCTGATTTGTACGAACTCACAGGAGAAGCATCCGTGGGAAGTTTTGGATGGTCTGGGGTCAAAAATGACGAAAACATTCATGGATATAAATCCATTGCTGTTCCCGGATGTGTTGCCGGGCTATTAGAAGCGCATTCACGGTTCGGAAAATTACCCCTGCCTGAGGTTATCGCACCAGCTATTACGATAGCCCGCAATGGTTTCCACCCTGAATGGTTTACCTTATACAAATTTGGAAGTCTTTCAAGCATGCTTTTAAGATACTCTGAATTAGGAAATACCTTCATGCCTGAAGGCTCTCTCCCTTATGGTGGGATCGATGGCCCATATGTATTAAAGCAACCGAATCTAGCAAATGCGTTAGAAGCCATCTCAAAAGATGGAGTAGACGGATTTTATAGAGGTGAGCTAACAGAAGCCTTGGTAGCCGATATACAAAACAACAACGGCTTATTGACAATGGAAGATTTTAATCAATACAAACCTTTTTACTGGGATCGCGGACTTGAATTTAACTATCATGGCAAAACTGTAAGAGTCCCACGGTTTGCTTCTGCCGGTATTACAAGTGCTATGACACTAAAAATTCTTGATGGCTTCGATATTTCGGGGGCAGGCCATAACACTGTAGAGATGCTTCATCTGTACATAAGTGCAGCCAGAATGGCATACGCTGACAGATTTGAATATGTGGCTGATCCGGAATTCGCTGACGTTCCATGGGATGGTTTAGTATCAGAGGATTACACTAGAAAAAGGCAACAAGAAATAAAAGCACAAGTGCCTGAATTCTTCCTTCCCGGAAATCCCTGGATTGAAGAAGGTCGAGAACCAAAATTCGTGCTGGAAAGCAGCAAGCCACGACCTGATAGTGGAACAACTCATCTCGCCGTCATCGACGGTGAAGGGAACGCCGTCTCAATTACCAATACAATAATGTCAGGATTTGGATCAGGAATCATTCCCAAAGGTACTGGCATTGTTATGAACAATGGAATGATGTGGTATGACCCTACACCAAACCGTGTCAATTCAATAGCACCGGGGAAATATCCATTAAACAACATGACCCCTGCCCTTGTTTTAGGAAAAGATGGTGTCGAAATTGCCGTGGGAGCCTCCGGTGGGAGACGAATAACGAACTGTGTAACATCATTAATAGTTAAAATGGTCGACTTCGAAATGAATCCTCAAGCTGCTATTGATGCCCCTAGGGTAGACTGCAGCTCCCCCACAACTGATGTAGGACCAGAATTAAACCCTGAGGTAGTAGAAGGCTTGGAAGCTAAAGGTCATAGCATCAGGGTCCTAGGTGAAGGTTTCACTCAGACTGGATTTGCCAAGTTCGCAAGCCCAGTCGCTATAACCAAAAATGGTCGTAAATTTAGAGGAGGAGTAGATACCTTCCACGCTGCCCATGCAGAAGGTATGTCATAAAATCAACCGGTTTTTAAAAATACCACTAATCACAACAAGCCTTTCGTTTCTACTGGGGTGAAGTAATGAGAATCAAAGTCTGTGACAAAAAGGACTAGAAATAACTTAGAGAGCCGCTTTCAACCCCTCTACATCAATGTTAAGAGAAATTAGCGCTTTAAATTTGGAAAGCTTTTCTTTATGATCAAATTCAGCATGTTCCTGAAGTGATCCTATCTTATCCATCGTATCTAATGTGTCTGAATTAACTATGATGATGGAAACTTCCTCTTCGTCCGCCTCATATTTAACGTATTCAATTGGTTCAAGACCGCCGGTCATTATGAAGCATTCCATATTCGTTCCCAACGCTGACATCTGAACATCAGGGCGATCTCCGCGAACCACAACCGCTTTTTTGTCTTGTTTGCTAAATATATACTCACCTGGATCCATCCCAAAACCACCAACCATATACCCTTCAACTAAATCCTCTCCGTATTCTTCGCCTGCAAAAAAAGTACCTTCTAAATTTTTACAAATCTGTTTAACGGTTAAACTCAACAAAGTCCTATCTTCTGGTATTGATCCTAAAACGGTGATTCCTGATTCTTCCAGTCTAGGAATTACCACCTCAGAAGCCTCAGTTCCTTTGTACATAGTTAAGAAATTAAGCACTGCCCCTATTAAATTTTCACCAAAGGCAGTAATAAATGGAATCGAATCGAGTACGCCGTTGTATTTACCCACATAAATTACTTTTGCATCAACGGATTTAACCAGTTCAACATGCTGCGCTACTGATAAGCTATTGGAGGCCTCTAGGAGAAGGGTATCTACTCCACTCTTCAATGTTTTAATTTTCTCAGAAGCATCATTTAAATTGATAGATTCATTAGAAGAATTGTTCAAAGAAGAATCTAACACTGCAGAGTAGTTGTTATGATCCGAGCTTTCATCGTCCGAAAAAATAGGTTTTGAAACTTTAACGTTATATCGAGCATCGCTCAGAGTTGAGACCAAAGAGGCACAAAGAGCCGTTTTCCCCGCTCCAGCATTATCTGAAACAACATAAAGAATACCCATTTGACGTACCTACTATAGACTGAAACCAGGCAATCTAGTTAGTAATTTTTGAATGCGCAGCTAAAATTTATTAACGCCTAGTGCGTCGCCTTCTAAGCCTACGAATACTTCGCTGCTTATCTAGGCGTTCCTGCTCTCCCTTTGAACGGAAGAACCTTCTATTCCTTAGCTCTCGCAGAATTCCTGACCTCTGCATTTGGGTCTGGAACCTTTTAAGAAGTACTTCATCCTCCTCGCCTTCGCGAAGGGTTACGTATGCCAAGTTTTTCTCCTAGTCCATAATTTTAGCCAATTAAAAAATGCGCGCCAGCCGGCAACGCAGATGGAAATTGTAACACAGAAGCCATGTCTGTTTTTGAATATAAGATTCTGGTTAGCATTCCTATTGTTGCTACAAACACCTGAAAAGACCTAACATTCCTGACAGGTTCTGTTTATATCATTAAATATTAAAATGTAATTTAACAAGATTTTCGGAGTTTCAATGGCTGGGCCTCAGAATGAATTCACACAAGTCACAAAGTTTATCCCGGAAACTTTCGGGGAACCAGGCATGAGAACTTTTCGAATAAATGTCGACAGTGCAAGTAGCACTGCGACCATTTGGCTGGAAAAAGAGCAATTGCGTGAACTATCTCGAGCTATGCAGAAACTAGCTGAGGAAACATCGGAAGTCAATGAAGTTATTTCAAGCCCACCAACTGAACTAGAAGCGGCTGGCTTAACCACGCTGGACTTCAAGGTGGAACGGCTAGCTTTTGGACACAATCCTGAGACAAATATGTTTATAATTGACGCCCATGATCTTGAAGATGATTTTGAAGCACCTACAGTGAGATTATGGCTGACGCGGACTATGATTAATGAATTCGCTAGAACCGGGCTGAAAATAGTTAATTCTGGAAGGCCACTATGCCCATTATGCGAAAAGCCAATAAATTCTGAGGGTCATTATTGCGTACGTAAAAATGGCCACCGAAGAGTATACCCAGGGGAACTCTAACCATAGTTTATAGGTTTATAACATATGCAAAGCCCGTACCTTGACGATCCCAGAAAAGCATTTCCTCTTCCTGAGAAAAAAATATTGTATCTAGATGAAAACGAGGCCTTGACCCACATAACAAACGGAGAAGTAATTGGTGGACACACTATGCCTTGGGGTTCAAATTATACCTTCTTGCTTTGGATTGCCGTGGAAGAAAATCAATGTATAAGAGCGATATACAAGCCACGTGACGGGGAGAAACCATTACGCGATTTTCCTTCTGGCACTCTGTACAAAAGGGAACAAGCAGCATACGAATTAAGTAAACTTCTGAAATGGCCCAACATTCCGTTAACTGTAGTGAGAGATGGACCTTACGGCGTCGGGTCAATGCAACTTTACTTGGACTGTGATCCTCGCACTACGTATTTTGATATGAGAGATACCTCCTCGGACGACCTTTTTCCCGTGGCGGTCTTTGACCTGTTAGTAAATAATGCTGACAGAAAAGCAGGACATTGCTTATTGGATGCCACAAACAATATATGGTCTATCGACCACGGTCTGACTTTCCATTCTTCTTTCAAGATGCGAACCGTAATGTTGGAGTACTGTGGCCGAGAAATACCCAAACAGCTTGTGACCGACATGAAGAACTTGTCTGACTCCTTTACCCAAAAAAGCCAAATCCTAGAGACGTTAATTAACCAAGAAGAAATCCAGGCATTGCAAAATAGATTGGCCCAAATTATTGAAACTCCTATGATGCCCATTCTTGATCCCAATGTGAACATACCGTGGCCCTTGGTATAAATCAGGCCAAATCGGCCAATGCCGGTTTCAAGTTGAATATATCGCTCAAGTTGCTGATAACTTCCGCTGGGCCCTAAAATACCTAAGTCATTTTCTATAAAGGGAGGGTTGGCAGAGTGGACGAATGCACCAGTCTTGAAAACTGGCATATCCTAACGGGTATCGTGGGTTCGAATCCCACACCCTCCGCCACTTTTATATCTTTATTTAATGAGTGTTAATTAGGAAAGATAAGAATGAAACTGCATGAATACCAAGCAAAAGGAATACTTGGAAAATACGGGATTCCCATCCCAAAGGGTCAATTAGCCAAAACTGGAAGCCAGGCGGCGGCGGCGGCATTTGATATGGGTGGCACTGTCGTAGTTAAGGCACAAGTACATGCTGGAGGCAGAGGAAAAGGAGGTGGGGTTAAAATTGTGGAATCTCCGGGATCTGCCCAAAAAGCCGCGGAATCTCTAATCGGAACAAATCTTGTCACTTTTCAGACTGGTCCAGGAGGAGTTCCTGTTAACTCTGTGCTTATCGAAGAAGGTATCGATATAGAGAAAGAACTGTATCTAGGTATGGCTATAGACGGGGCTTCCAAAGGAGTAGTCATAATCGCGAGTGAGGCAGGTGGGATGAATATAGAAGAAGTGGCGGAAATGACACCAGAAAAGATAATCCAAATTCCAATCGACCCAGTATTGGGCCTACAACCTTTCCAAGGTAGAAAAATAGCCTACGGTCTCAATCTTGGACAGGAATATATCCGTGCCGTCACAAGTCTGATCCAAAACTTGTATAGAGCATTCATCGAAACAGATGCTTCATTAGTGGAAATAAACCCCTTAGTAATTACTAAGGACGGGAAAGTTTTAGCTGCTGACGCGAAATTAGATATTGACGACGATGCCGTTTTTAGGCAACCGGACATACAAGAAATGACAGATCTTTCTCAAGAGGATCCTCTTGAAGTGGAAGCTCGATCTGCAGATATAAACTACGTGAAATTAGATGGAACTATCGGATGTATAGTAAATGGTGCCGGTCTAGCTATGGCTACGATGGATGTAACAAGTTCTGCTGGGGCTTCACCTTCTAACTTCTTGGATATCGGTGGAGGAGCTAATGAAGAAAAGGTGGCAAAAGCTCTCAATATAGTCCTATCCGATGACAGCGTAAAGGCAGTTTTAGTAAATCTATTTGGAGGAATATTACGATGTGATATAGCTGCAAGAGGCTTCTTGCTAGCTGCAGAGCAACAACCGGACAGAATCAGGCCTATGGTTGTAAGAATGCTGGGAACAAATTCTGATGAGGGGAGGGAGATTCTTGCCCAATCTAATCTAGATATCATTCTAGTTGACACCCTTGGGGAAGCCGCAAACGAGATCAAAAAACTAGCTTAAATTAACGGCTCACAACATAAATACTTAAAACAATTGATGGGATTAAATAGATGAGTATTCTTGTAGACAAATCGACAAAGCTATTAGTACAGGGTATTACCGGCAAAGAAGGTAGTTATCACGCTCAACGATCAGCGGAGTACGGTGCAAACTTAGTAGCAGGAGTCACTCCTGGCAAGGGAGGTCAATCTTTTGACGGCACAATTCCTATCTACGATACGGTTCAACAAGCTGTGGACGAAACATCTGCAAATGCATCCTTAATATTTGTTCCCCCGGCCTTTGCTGCAGACGCAATAGTAGAATCCATAGATGCTGGAATCAATGTAATAGCTTGTATAACTGAAGGAATACCTGTGCAAGACACTATAAAGGTAGTCAGGTACCTCAAGGATAAAGATGTCACTCTAATCGGTCCAAACTGCCCAGGTATCATTTCTCCAGGAGAGAATTTCAAAATGGGAATAATGCCTGGTCACATACATTTGCCCGGCAGAACAGGAGTAGTCTCTAGAAGTGGCACATTAACCTACGAAGCAGTTGGCCAGTTAACTGACCTTAATATTGGCCAGTCAACCTGCGTAGGGATCGGGGGGGATCCTGTTTCTGGGGTTACCTTCGTAGACATCCTAGAAAAATTCGAAAACGATCCCTATACCGACAACGTTGTCATGATCGGAGAAATTGGTGGAACAAAAGAGCAGGAAGCCGCCGAGTATATAAAAAGCGACTTTACCAAGCCCATTGCGGCTTTAATCGTCGGTCAAAGTGCACCTCCAGGAAAACGCATGGGCCATGCCGGTGCCATTATCACCGGTTCCGCAGGAAAGGCCGAAGAAAAGATAAAAACTCTTTCCAGCGCCGGCGTCTCTGTTATTCCTGGACCTGGTTCAATCGGTGAAACACTGCGGGAGCTAATCTCTTAATCCAATCAACACCAATGTTCTAATCCTCGCTATTTTTTTAGAACATTTGTCTTTACTTTGCCCAATTCGTGTGCTAATCTTCGTGTAATTAGCACATAATTCTTTATTCGGAAAAGACCTTCAGGAGATTTCCCATGGACAAAAACGAGAAAACAAAAGCCCTTGAGCTCGCACTTGGGCAAATAGATAAACATTTTGGTAAGGGCGCCGTCATGAAATTAGGGGACGCTCAGGACGTTAAGGTGGATTCCATTTCAACCGGATCGCCTTCGCTGGACGCCGGCCTTGGCATGGGTGGAATACCCAAGGGAAGAGTTACTGAGATTTTCGGCGCTGAGTCCTCTGGCAAATCAACCCTCACATATCATGTAATGGCGTCAAGTCAAAGAGATGGAGGAACCGCAGCTTACATCGATGCAGAACATGCATTAGACCCTAGCTATGCTGCTCGCTGCGGTGTCGATACTGAAAATCTCTTAGTCTCTCAACCTGATACCGCCGAGCAAGCTCTCGAGATATGTGAATACCTTGTACGAAGCAGTGCGGTCGATGTTGTCGTTGTCGACAGCGTAGCAGCGATGGTTCCTAAAGCCGAACTGGAAGGAGATATGGGCGATTCTCACATTGGATTACAAGCTCGCTTGATGTCTCAAGGTCTTCGTAAACTAACTTCTTCCATCAGCAAATCCAATACCGCCGTGGTATTTATAAACCAAATCAGAGAAAAAGTCGGAGTATTCTGGGGAAGTCCTGAAACAACACCTGGTGGAAGAGCACTCAAATTCTATAGCTCCGTAAGAATCGACCTTCGAAAAATTGAATCTTTAAAACAAGGAACCGACATTATAGGAAACCGTGTAAGAGCCAGAGTCGTAAAAAATAAATTAGCGGCTCCATTCAAAACAGCCGAATTTGACATTATGTTTAACGAAGGCATTAGCATGGAAGGCGACCTACTAGATTTAGCCGTCGAGCATTCGATCGTAAAAAAGAGCGGGGCCTTTTATTCTTTTGGAGAAATCCAAATCGGACGAGGCAGGGAAAGTGCTAAAACATTCCTTAAAGAAAATCCTGTTTTGACTGACGAAATAAACGAAATGGTGAAGGTTGCCTTAAATCCTGAGCCAATGGATGATCTGATTGTACCTCTAGACGACAATATAGAAACAGATGAAGAAGCGAACAAAGCAATTTAAACAGGTTCACCTTCTTGAAAATCATAAAAATCCCAAAAGCTTCGACTAATTCAGGTTACAAACCAAACAAAAAGTTGGCCGAAGCTTTTGATAGCGATGAAGAAACAGAAAAAGCAAATACGGTCGCCCGGCGATTCATAGCCTACAGACCTAGAAGTGAATCAGAATTACGAAAAAGATTACTAAAAACATTCTCGTCTGAAATCACTTCTAAATCGATTGCTCAGATGTATAGAGAAGGGTTACTGGATGATTCTCGTTTTGCTGAGATGTGGGTAGATAGTAGACAGCAATCCCGACCAAAAAGTAAAAGAGCTATCAAACAAGAATTACTTTCAAAGGGAATTTCTGAACACACTGCAGAACAAGCGGTTTCAGATATTTATGACCTTGAAAATGCATTTGTATGCGTCAAGAAAAAAATCAGATCTATGACAGGTTTAGAAAAAGAACAATTTTATAAAAAATTAGAAGGACATTTACAAAGAAGAGGATTCAGTTTCTCAGTATCTAAAACAGCCATCCGACAAGGATGGGAATTAAATCAGTCAGAATTTAATAACACAATCGACACAATCAATCTATAATTACCTCCAATATTTGCCAAGTTTTCTAGGTATGGGAGGTGTGGTAATTGTCAAACGACACTACTGTTAGCATAGTACTAATAGGGATATTTCTTCTTCTGTCGGCCTTTTTTTCAAGTTCAGAAGCAGCATTCCTTTCCCTCCAAAGAACACGGCTAAATTATCTGGTGAACAACCACATACCAGGTGCCCAGCGTGTTCATAACATGGTCGCGAACACCGAAAGATTGCTTTCAACAATCTTGTTGGGTAACAACTTGGTGAATGTAGCCTTCACCGCGGTTGTAACTGCTTTGGCCGTCAAATGGTTGAAAGAAGGTCCCCTCGCAGTAGCCGCCGCCACCATCGTAGGAACAGGACTATTATTAATTTTTGGGGAAATAATACCTAAGAGTTTAGCCGTCAAAAAATCAGAAAAAGTTTCATTTTTATACGCCCGACCACTCAAAATAGTTGAACTATCCTTATACCCTTTAATCTTATTTTTGCAATGGCTATCAAGGACGTCTCAATCTATCTTTGGGCAGGAACAAGAATCGGAAGATGGAGTAACCGAAGGTGAAATTTTGTCGATGATAGATCTCGGTGAAGCAGAGGGTACCGTCGAACCAAGCGAAGCAGAAATGCTAGAAAACGTATTCCGTTTTGGAGATACTCAAGTTAGGGAAATAATGACTCCTAGAACCGAAATTATTGTGATGGAGCGTGGCACAACCTTTGGTAACTTCCTTTCTATATATTCAGAACATTCTCACACACGATTTCCCATCTACAAGGACACTAATGAAAATATTGTGGGAATAATCTCCGCTAAAGATGTACTGAGAATGTTATCGACGAAAGGAATAAATGAAAATGATTCCGTTACAGATGTCATTCGGGATGCCCATTTTGTACCTGAAACGAAATGGGCCTCTGAGCTTTTTGAAGAGCTCCGACATGCTGGTAATCAAATGGCGATTTGTTTAGATGAATACGGCGGATTAGCAGGGTTAGTGACCCTTAAAAGACTAACAGAGCTAATAGTAGGCAGAGTCGGGGAAGAGGGCGAATCACCGGAATCTGAGTATGAAAACATCATGCCTAACGTTTTCCAGATTGAAGGAAGCATGGACATAGTGGAAGCTAACAATGAAATGGATTTAGACCTTCCGGAAGGTGAATATGAAACAATAGCAGGTTTCGTTTTAGATCAAATAGGAGAAATTCCAAATTTAAATGATGAATTTGAATACAAGGATTTGACATTCCGTGTGTTAGAAATGGACCGATTTAAGATTGAGTCCCTACTAATCACACGAGATTCAAACACAGAAAACACTTCTGCACATTCGGAATCAAACAACATTAACGATGAAAATTTTACTAATTAGACATGGTGAAACAATAGCTAACAAGAACCAGTTGGTTCTGGGTACCAGTGATGTAGCATTAACTGATTTAGGAAGACGCCAAGCTGATGGTGCAGCGCAAAAAATATCTTCTATGAAATATCATCCTACTCTTTTGTTCTCTAGCCCTTATTTTAGGGCTAAGGAGACTGCCGGATATATTTCAAAACTCACTGATCTCGATCCAATTTATTTGGATGGACTGAAGGAAATGGATTCAGGTGAAATGGAAGGGATTAAAGCCTCTGAAATGAATAATAAATATCCAGAATATATGGCAAGATGGAGACGAGATCATTCCACAGCTAGACCACCAGGAGGAGAAACCCTCGGTGAAGTACATGAAAGAGCTTGGAAAGCCATTTTGAAAATTTTCAATGACTATGATGAAGACTTGGTAGCTGTGGTAGCTCACCTTTTTCCAATCCAGGGCATCCTTTGCAACGTGTTAGGTATACATTCAAATCATTTCGATAAACTTGATATAAATTTAGGTTCAATCTCATCTATTGAAATACAAAAAGACTCATACCGTCTTCTAACTATGAATGAAACACCCTCGTATTGATTAAAGCCTTAAATATTCATATGAAAGCTCTCTCCATCGAAAAAACCATTCTAAATATAGCTAACACCCATGGCGTTAAAGGTCAAAATCTTTCACTAGCCGTCTCTGGTGGGCCTGATTCTATGGCCATGGCACATGCATTGATTAAGATTAAAAACGAAATAAGTTCAAATGTTGAAGTCCTACACTTTAACCATCAGATCAGGGGAGAGGCTGCCAAGTCTGATTCAGTTTTTGTTCAAACTTATTTTGATTCTTTAGGTATAGCAACATATGCCTCAGAGAAAAACGTAGTCGAGCTATCTAAAAAACACAAAATCTCATTAGAAGACGCAGCTAGATCAGCACGATACGAATTTTTCGCATCCCACATTCATGAAAAAAATAACAAATCTATCCTCATACTAGGTCATAACTTCGAAGATCAAGTCGAAACAATATTAATGCATATCATTAGAGGCTCTGGTTTGAATGGACTTCAAGGAATGGCCGAAATGTCACATCAAACTATTGGCAATCTGGGTATAAATATTTTTAGGCCAATGCTTACTTTAAGTAAAGACTCAATCCTCGAATACTGCAGTGTTAATAACATTCCTTGGCGATCAGACCAAACTAACACCTCCACAGAATACACCCGAAATTCAGTTCGATTAGAGTTGTTACCATTTCTGAAAAAGTACAATTCTGGAATATATAAATCTATAGATAAATTAGGACATTCCGCAAAGCGGGATTACAACTATATAAGTGCAAAAGTAGAAGAGATTTGGCCTTCTATAGCAACTATAATGGACGATGAAATCAGAATTAAATTAAATCCCTTGAGCAAACTACATCCATCATTGAAATGGAGAATATTGCAAAAAGCCGCCAAAACGGCTACCGGAGAGCAACAAGACGTTTTTTATAAACATATCGAATCGATGCTGGATATAACCGAAGGAACAACAGGAAGATCTATTGACCTTCCTGGAGGTTTTATTGTCACAAAAGTGTACGAAGAACTTTTGATTTTTATGCCAACTGATGCTCCCTCAAAGATCACAAATTTAAACAACACAACCTTAATTAAAATTCCAGGATCCACTTTTACCGAACGCTGGAAAATATCAGCATTCTTACAGACTGAAAATGATTGTTCTCATATAAAAGACGTTGGAACAGATAGCTTAATGGCATCGCTCAACATGAATCTAAGCAATGAGCCTTTATGGGTACGTTATCGAAATCCTGGGGATATCTTTCAACCTTCAGGAATGACCAACTCTAAGAAACTACAGGATTTTATGGTAGATTCTAAAATACCACGTCGAGATCGTGATTTAGTTCCTCTAATAGTTTCTAATAAGGGTATTGCAGCTGTGGTAGGGCTGAGAATAGCGGAGTGGGCAACACCTCCAAAACATAACCGTGTACTGCGAATCGTTTTCAACCCTAGAACCCCCTAATATCAGAGAATTCTATCCAACCGATTACCGTCAAGACGGCCAGGCACACGTCCTCTTTTCGCAACTGGTTTATCTTCTATTTCCAGAATATCAGCTCTAAACTCATTTGGAACGGCAGATGAAATATAGCTACCAACTAAGTATCCATTTACCGGCGCTTCATATTCTCTAAACTCTCTGATTTTCTCAGGACTGAATCCACCACTGACATATATTTCCACGTGTTTGAAATTCATATGGTCAAGTCGGTTCCGAATTTCCCTTACCAACATAGGAGTAACACCTCCTCTTTCGGCAGGGGTATCCAATCTTATTCCTCTAAGTCGATCTCTTAGAACCTCCGCCACATTTAAGGATTCTTCAGCCTCATCTTTAAAAGTATCGACCACTACTATTCTCTGAGTTTCCATACCAATATGCTTATCGAAAGCCTGAGCCGCGGCGACAGTATCACCAAATAACAACGGCAAACTATGAGGCATATTACCCAGCGGATTCCTCCCAGCATGCTTAGAACCTAAAATCGTAGATACTGATGAACATCCTCCAATTACAGAAGCATAATCAAGTATGTGCGCCACATTCGGATGTATGTGCCTAGCCCCATAAGCTATAACAGTCGTTTCGCCGGCAGACTCGACACATTCACTAGCGGCTGTAGCCCATCCTGTTGACGAAGAAAGCATGCCCAATATGCTGGTTTCATAGAGCCCAAAAGAAGCGTATTTTGATATCACACGCAATACAGGTTCTCCAGCTTCGAATTTTTCGCCTTCTTCCATTGCCCATACTTGAACGAAATCGCTACCATTGTTTGCCTGACTGTCATGCTCCACTTTGGGAAGAACATTTAGTAAAAGGGCCTTCGCCTCTTCTACTCCACATAGGACACCAGCCCTAGAAGCTGAAAAATCCATTAACACTTTAGGGTTAAGTGACTCTAACCGCATTACTTCCTTAGTCCAATGCAGGTATGCATCAGCAGGATCACCTTTTATTAAGGACGGTCTTATATCAAATTGAGGAGTTGTCATTAAGCAGGCCCATGGCACAGTAAGAAAGTTTTCTTCTGTCTAGATCCTATAATTTACCTGTATTCATTAGTTACGGAATTAGTGGGCTCCTAATTGTACTATCGTAAAGCTAGCATGGCAATGAAGCCAACTACTCACAATATTTCAGTAGCTTTCGAGATCTGGCTACATCTCGAAATCTGAGTCTCAAAAGCCCTTTAATATCTTCAAATGCAGTTCTCATTATATTGACCTTAGATGACGGATCATCCACCCATGTTATAGGGATTTCCGCAATAGGATACCCGTTTTTTTCAGCCAGCATTAAAAGTTCAGTGTCAAAAAACCAATTGTCGTTTTTTACCAATGGAACAACCTCTTCAACTACTTTTCTAGACACAACCTTAAATCCACATTGGGCGTCTCTGAAGGAAACCATGAACATCATTCTAAACAGTAGACTGTAACTACGGGAAATGAATTCCCGATTAAACGATCTACCAATCACATTAGAACCCGCTATTAACCTAGATCCCACCGCAATTTGAATTTTTGATTCGTTCACCGCTTTTAAGCAATCAGGTAGAGCTCTGAGGTCCGTGGAGAGATCCACGTCCATATAAGCTAGTATTTTTGATCCACTTTGCGACCAGGCCTTCTTTAATGCCCGACCTCTACCTCTCTCTTGAAGACGAATATATCGAACTTTCGAATATTTTTCGGATAACGCCTGAGCAATCCGAAGAGTTCTATCTGTTGACCCATTATCGGCCACTGTAATAAGCCAATCATAGGCTCTAATGTTTTCATTACAAAAAGATATTAAAGTTTCAACACTACTCTCTAATACTTTTTCTTCATTAAGGACAGGAAGAACTATGTCCAAAGAATTTGACGAATCAATCAAAATATTCCCCAAGATAAATTGTCAGTGGTTGAAATGCCTTGTACCTGTAAACATCATCGTGATGGAATGCTCATTTGCAGCCTCAATGACTTCTTTATCTCTAATGGATCCACCAGGCTGAATAATAGCTGTGACCCCTCCTCCCACTGCTAACTCCACATTATCAGCAAACGGCATGAAGGCGTCGGAAGCAAGAGAAGAGCCAATTGATTTATCACCTGCAATTCGCAATGCCAAATGTACGCTTACAAGCCTATTGGGTTGTCCGGCTCCCATTCCTACCAAAGTGTTGTCTTTTGCTAAAACAATTGTATTGGACTTAATATGTCGTAAACAGTTCCATGCAAACTCAAGGTCTGCATATTCTTGCGCTGTGGGTAACCTCTCAGTAACCACTTTCCAATCATTCGGATCCTCTTTAATATCATCTACTGTTTGAACTAACATACCTCCTGATATTGTCAACGCCTTTAAATTCGACCATGATCCAAATGCAGAGTTTACCTTAAGAAGTCTTGTCCTTTTACGTTTTTTTAAAATTTCTAGGGCTTCCGGTTCATAGCCTGGCGCTACAATTATGTCAAACAAGACCCCTCGCATTGTTTCAGCTGTCTTTGTGGTCACAATATTATTGAACCCAACAATGCCACCATATGCAGAAATTGAATCACCTTGCAATGCTGCCTCATAAGCCACCGATTGTTCATTATTCAAAGCAATACCACAAGGGTTAGTATGTTTCACCACCACACAAGCATTCTGATCAAAACTAGTTACCGTCGTCCATGCAGCATCCGCATCGAGATAATTTGTGTAGGACATAGGCAAACCATGTAATTGGTCAGCTTCTACTATTCCACCCTTACCCAGAGTGTTTTTATAAACTACTGCCTCCTGATGGGGGTTTTCCCCATAACGAAGAGTATCAACTTTATCAAGCCCAATAGATAATTCATCCGACTTTAGGGGAGCCTCATTCAACCAGGTTGATATTGCAGTATCATAAACTGCGACATGCTGGAAAGCTTTTTGAGCTAATTTTTTTCTTTCAACTTCGCTCACCGTTTCTCCAGAGGCAATTTTTTGAGCAATCCATTCATAATCTAGAGGATCCACAACAACCAAAACGTGCGAAAAATTTTTCGCAGCAGACCGGATCATTGTAGGGCCACCAATATCTATATTTTCCAACACCTCAGCTAGAGAAACCTTATCTTTTTGAACCGTATCGACAAACGGATATAAATTAACTACCACCACATCTATTGCAGATATGTCATTAGATTCCATTTCCTTTTTATGTTCAGGAATATCACGCCGCCCAAGGATTCCTCCATGAACTTTTGGGTGCAACGTTTTAACACGACCATCTAGTATTTCAGGAAACCCTGTTAATTCCGAAACTTGTCTTACTGAAATACCAGCTTTTTTTAAAGAATTATAGGTCCCTCCGGTACTTATAATTTCATACCCTGCCTCACTAAGAGAAGTTCCGATATGTTCTATATTATCTTTGTTATAGACGCTCAATAAGGCTTTCATAGGGTTGTTCCAATGTTGGTAATTATTTTTTGTTTTTTATACTTACTCTGTTGTCAGAAACTTTAGGCTGTAATTTACCCACTATGTTTGAGTGAGGAATATTTTCTAAAACCTTAGGAGTATTTTCTGGTGAAGAGATAATAACCATTCCCAAACCCATATTGAAAACTCTATACATCTCATCAGAATCAATGTTCCCAGTTTCCTTAATAACTTGGAATATGGGAGGTATATCCCATAGGGAAGCGTCAAATTCAGCGTGGATATCATTAGATAAAATCCGAGGCATATTTTCGAACAATCCACCACCAGTAATATGGGCGATGCCTTTACAAAAAGGAAAAACTTGTTTCAAATCTTCGTAATAGGAGGGATGCGGTTTCAAAAGTGCTTCACCAAGCGTTTCATCTGATTTATCTATTCTATTCCCTAGGGTGTCCAAGTTATTCGGTAGATTGAAAACATGCCGCACTAGAGAATATCCATTTGTATGGAGACCATTTGATGGTAATCCTATGAGAAGATCACCTGGCCTGCTAGTATTAATTGGATCAAGCATTTTGTCGGCCTCTACTGCACCAACAACAAACCCAGATATATCAAAATTAGATCCATTGAAAACTCCAGGCATCTCTGAAGTTTCTCCCCCAATAAGAGCACAACCTACATTTTTGCATGCTTCGGAAATACCCCTCACGATTGTTTCCACCACACTTGGAATCATTTCAGATGTAGCTATGTAATCAAGAAAAAACAGCGGTTCAGCACCCACTACAATCAGATCGTTTATACAAGCATTGACTAAATCTTCGCCTATGTGGGAATAGTTTCCCATCATTCCAGCTAACATTAATTTTGTGCCTACTGGATCGGTACTACTTACCAATATAGGTTCTCGATAACCAGAAATTTTATACATCGCACCAAATCCACCAACACCACCAATTACTTTAGGATTGTAGGTCTCCCTGGCTAAATCTTTTATCTTGTTTTTGATCTTTTCCGATGATTGTAAATTAACACCGGCCGATTCATAGGTAATTTTTTTGTTGTCCATAGCTTAGTTTGACTTAATTGGTAATCTACCTGGTTTGAACACCAACCTTGTCCAAATCAATTTCCCCCTTTTGAATCTTATTTAGAGTTTCTATCCAGAAGTTATGTTCATGACGCTGAATCTCATCTCTCACAGAATCGACTCCCCCTAAATGATCAATAGCAACAATTTTCTGGCTTACTATCGCCCCATTGTCATAATTTTCATCTACCAAGTGTATCGTGATCCCGCTTTCATTTGATTTATCTTTCACAACTGCTTCATGCACGTGATCTCCATACATGCCCTTTCCCCCATATTTCGGAAGTAAAGCTGGATGGCTATTGATCACTCTATTATGGAAAGTTTTTAACACTGATGGCCCTATATGTTTCATATATCCAGCCAATATTATTAAATCCACTTTATATTTTTTAAAAACACCTTCAATGGCTAAATCTAAATCTTTCTCTTTGGGATGCGTTCGAGGACTCAAATGGAACGCCGGAATACCTGAGTTCCTAGCCCGCTGTAAAGAATAAGATTTCGAATTATTGCTGACGACAACAGATACATTAGCATCCAAAAAGCCATTTTCACACGCGTCAATAATGGCCTGTAAATTGGTTCCGCCATGAGAGGCTAAAATTCCCAGTGAGATGCTTTCAGCACCCAAATCGCTCAATGATCGGCACCTATTATTAAGTTTCTAAAACTAATTTATCCATTTCAAGTTGAACTGGTATCGGATATGTACCAGTGAAACATCCCATACAGTATTCGCTTCGATTACCAGAAACTGATTCTAGTAGGCCTTCCTCGCTTAAAAAACCTAGAGAATCAGCACCAATTAAGTCTCGTATTTCATCGACCGAATTTGTACTTGCCAATAATTCCGACTTGGTAGCCATATCTACTCCGAAATGGCAAGGGGAAACAATCGGGGGTGCACAAATACGAAGATGGATTTCTTTAGCTCCACCTTTCCTCAAAAGATTTACTACATGGGGAGTGGTAGTTCCTCTAACTATACTGTCATCAACTACAACCACTTTTTTTCCTTCAAGGATTTGGGGAAGCAGATTCAATTTTCTTCGAACCCCAAGCTCTCTTAGCCGTTGATCCGGCAAAATAAAGGTTCTTCCAACATAGCGATTCTTTACCAATCCTTCTGTGAACGGGATTCCTGACTCCTGTGAATAACCAACTGCTGAGGCCGTCGCGGAATCAGGGACACCTATTACCAAGTCTGCCTCGACTGGATATTCCTTTGCCAACTGAGCTCCCATGGCCATTCTAGAGCTATAAACCAATTGTCCATCCAATAATGAATCTGGTCTAGAAAAATAAATTTGTTCAAATATGCACCTTCCAAAGACACCGTCCTTTGGCTTCTGATAAATTGATGTAATGCCATTATCATCAATCAAGACCGCCTCTCCGGGTTTCACCTCTCTCACAAATTCAGCACCTATATGATCAAGTGCACATGATTCTGATGCTAAGACCCAGCCTGAATTTAATTTACCGATGCAGAGAGGCCTAACCCCCAAAGGATCCCTAACCCCTAACAGTTCTCGGTTTGTCATAACAACCAAAGAGTAAGCCCCTTGCAGCCTTCTCATCGTGTATGCAATGCGTTCGGTCCAATTCTCCGCAGGTGCATTGGCAATTAAATGGGCTATAATTTCTGAGTCTCCTGAAGATTGGAATTGGATACCCCAATCCAGTAATTCCTCTCTAAGATCCACAGCATTAATGACATTCCCATTGTGGGCAAGGGAAATTTCAACACTGCTTCCGGTGCAAAGTATAGGTTGCGCATTATTGATATTGCTGGAACCAGTGGTTGAATATCTTGTGTGTCCAATTCCAATATGGCCAGACAAATGAGATAGATCGTTTTCCTGAAAAGCTTGTGAGACCAGACCCATTTCAGTATGTAGCCTAGTTCTACGCCCATCACTGGCAGCTATCCCTGCGCTCTCTTGGCCTCTATGCTGCAAGGCATACAAACCAAAAAATACCGATCGAGCCACATCCTCCTCCCTCGCATACACACCCACTACTCCACACGCTTCTTTCATGGTGTCGTCACCCACCGAAGGGAATTCCTTCGAATTTAAGGGGTTAACCTCGGTATGGAAGCTGGACCGGCCGTCCTGTTTGATCGCCTTTACTCCACAGGAATTACGGTGTCTAACCAAAGCTCATCTCAATCCAAACTACTACTGCCTCCCGATTATACTGCCCAGTATAATTGAGGGTCAAACTGAACGGCACCAAACAGAGTCATTTCTAAAATTTAGCCAAGAATTAAATTTTATAGTCCTCTCCGCTACTAGATACCGGTTCGAAGATTATCCTTCAAATCAGTGAAAGAGAAATGCATTACGAGACAGCCAATACCATATTGGCACCTAATATTGTGACCTTCCTAGGTTACATTATCGATCCCATGACGCTTATAGTGATAGGAAATCCTACCCGGTAAACAGATCAAGTATGTTTCCTGCCCGACCCCCACGCCTTTTAAAAAACTCAGTGTATCCACAGCTGTCACATGTTATGTGGGCAAATTTTTGATTCTGAAAATCTAGAAATCTCGAAAGTCCCGATCCAGTTGTTCGAATCTCTCCCGTCTCGAATGAGGTGTTTGAGCATTTGGGGCAGGTAAAAGATTTAACACTTTCCGGTTCACTAGACATACTGTTCTCACTTTTTAGTGGCTGATATAAATTTTGCAATCGTCATAATTTAGCAAGATCAAAGCTATTCCACAATTGGCTGAGCAATTATCCACAAGCTCACGGCAGTATAAAACACCATTAAAAACAGCATCGGGTATTGGCTTCTGACAGCAATTGCATGCGTTTTAGTTTTCCTCAAAGCTATTACGTGGGCAGTAAATACAGATATTATGTGACCTGTCACCAAAGCAATCACTGAAAATATCCAAGCAACCCTAGCATCAATAATGGCTATATTTACCTTAAAGTCTGTCGTACCAAACAAATTCCATCCAAAGCCATAAGGATCTGACACAAGAGGAATTATTTCCTGTCCAGTAATTAATAGAAAGGATAGATAGTGGGAAAGGTTATAGGCTAGGGCTATTGGGACTAAAGAAAATACAAAACTCATCCTAATATCTGTGGGCGTCATTTGCCCATGGGACATTCGAGATATAAAACCACATACGTACAAATATACCCCTGCAAAAATTATAGGCACCAGAATTATTCCCAATGTTTTCACCATGGCAGCTGCAGAACCCGGAAGTGGGTCAATTAGCGGCCACAAAATAGTTTGGATCTCAACCCATGCAGGGGTTTCAGAAAACCCATCAAAGGAAACCGTAGCCAGGGCAGTCACATGGAAGAACATTATTGCAGGGGTAACTCGATCTCCTCGAGACAGGCCGGCTGACCAGGGCCTTAATGAAAATTCCCTATTTTGTGAAGGTGCATTTTCCCAACATTCATAACAATCAACACAGTCAGTTAGCTGAAGGTTTTCCTGACATCCAGAAGAGCAGGAGGCACACCAATTTTTGTTGCCATGCACCCTTAATTCCGTAGCAGAAAAGCGAGCAAACAAATTAAATAAAACAAAAAAAGGATCTCCGTGTGTTAACCACACATGTTTCCCAAATAAAATCATCCCTCCCCATGTCAAAAGAGAATAAATTATTAATAAAATCCCCAAACTGAACGGCTCGGAACTGGCAGGATGTACATTTTCAATCCAAGCGAATAGAAGGAAAAATCCAAGAGCTGGCCACGCATCTAGCTTTTTGGGCCAATCTACAAACCCTGTCCGTTTACCAAATAATTGTTCCAAGTAGTTAAATATAACTAACCAAGGGTTCATAATTAACCATATATTCCCCACCAGACACACAACATACCCAACCCCAACCCACCATATGATCCAGACAAAAACTGGCGCAAAATTTTCTATCGCATTTGAAGTACCGATAAGACCGGTGTGAATCGATAAAAAGAGGATCAAAACCGAAATCAACCCGAATATTTTGGAAGTGATTTTGCAAACCAATTCGATCACAAAGAATCGAAAAATATTAAACCTTGGATACTCAGAGTTATTGGCACTCGAGCGTATAAACCAACCAATAACGGCAAAAGATAAGGCCACTGCAAGAGCTGAGCCTAGGAGAAAATAGCTTAAAGGAATGGGTAAATCATATCTTTCTCCAAAGCCGTGGGCACCAACCTCCGGAACAAACAAAAGTGTAGAAAGGCCCAAAAAGGTTAGTGCCATATATGTTTTCATTTTAATATTCACAAATTCACGAAATGAGTTACGGATATACTTCTAAGGTGATTAGGGTTTTCTCACTAGACCCCTCACTCGAGTGATTTGAATGATCACCGTGACTTGATGGAGGTAAACCACTAGTCAATCGGACCTTCTCTTCTGATTCGATTATCCATTTAACACTAGCTCCTGGTTTTACCATCACATGTTCAGGATGGAACTGGCGTTCCCCATCTCTCACATAGACAGATACTTCTCCATCACCACCATGATGAATTGATACTTCTATCTGACCGACAGAATCATGACTCATGTGGTCGTGATATGGAATGATAATCTCCCTAAAATCAGTAGGTATTTCATATTTATAGGTATCTCCTGAACTTAAGGTCTCAGATTCAAATAAAGCTGCGTGAGCCTCATTGTCAACAGCCATATGCCCATGATCCGAATGCGATGCACGGTCTCCATGATGTTCTGATTCTACTTCATGAGTGGTCACCACAAATCTTCCGGTGGCATTTGCCTTAAATTCCATGACAGCAGTGTGTTCAGCTGAAATCGTCTTCTCAATATCATATCCATGCAAATGAACCGTGATTTCAGAATCAGAATCAAAATTTAGAGTGACATCCTCATTTTTCTTTATCCTTAAGGAGTCAACATCACCCACCAAATTCCCGCCACTGATTACAATATTAAATTCTGTACTGGCTGGAGATGGATCATTTTCTGAAGAGCCACAAGCTGTTGACAAAACAAAGAATAAAGTCAAAACAGCAACATATAGTATAAATTTATTTTTCATTAAACATTCCCGATTTTTCGTTTCTGTGTATATTCTTTCACCCAAGCACGCAGTGACAAACTCAAAATCACTAGAAAAAATAACAAAGTTCCCACAGTCAAAATAGGTACTATCGGGTTTTGTTTTTTAACTTCAATCTCAAACACCGCAGAGGGTAGAGTTTCTTCCCCTAATGCTATGGACAATGTTACTAACCAAATTCCTTCTCTTTCAAGGGCCGTGTCTACCTCGTAATACATTGGGTCCATAAGACTATTAGTCATTTGATAGGGACCTATTTCCTGCTGAATGGGACCTGAGAAAGTAGCGAGGAACTCTATGCGAGCGTCCATATATTTCACACCCGTTTCTTTATCTTCCACAAAGGCAGCAAAATGAGTCACACCGATCGTTGGAGAAGGAGGTGCTGTACCTAAACCTATGATGTACTTATCAATTATTTCTTTTTCATATGAGCGTATTGAACCATTAGCTTCAACCAAGGTTACCGATTGAATATATAGTCCTAAAAGTAAGGACAATACCAAAATAATGGCACGGAGCCAGAGCATTTATTTTCTCCACTTTCCTAATTAAGGGCAAGGTACATTTATAGAAGTACTCACTATAGGATTGGCGGAGGAATCTCAACAGTCTGAGTTATGTCTTTATAAAAGACTATTTTTAAAATCGACAATTTACTCAATACAAGGGGAGCCCTGAGGACTCGGTGTTCTGTTTTTAACAAATCAATATAGATTCCAGTCGACCCTATTCCTGCATCTTTTGTCACAAAAATCGCGGTGGAGGGTAAGGGAATATCTGACTCCGGGTGAGTATGCTCCACTAAACCTAAATGCGTGTGTTTTGATACATGGGTCAAATGAGAGTGGTATGGATCTCTCTCTGGAAAATGATGATCCAACATGACGCCCATTGAGGGAAATAAAAAGGAGATTAGCAAAACTAGCGGTGGTATTCTCCATAGAACCCCATGCGCCACCCCAGAAGCAATTAGTGACATTTCAAAACTAAACCCGAACGTCCATCTCTGTTGCCACGGTTTCCATATCCTTATCACCACGACCAGACAAACCCATCAATATAACCTTATCTTTACTTAATGTGGGCGCTAATTGAGAAACGTGATAGACCGCATGTGCAGGTTCAAGTGCTGGAATTATTCCTTCTGTCTCACATAATAATTTGAAGCCTTCAAGGGCCTGGGCATCATCCACACTTACGTATGTGGCCCTATTACCATCATTCAACCAACTATGCTCTGGGCCAACTCCGGGGTAATCTAATCCCGCCGAAATGCTATGAGTCTCGATAATCTGACCATCTTCATTTTGAATGAGATAAGACATACTTCCATGCAAAACACCTACTGATCCAGCGGAAATTGTGGAAGAATGTCTGCCAGACTCTATACCATCTCCCCCTGCCTCCACTCCTATCAAATTAACGCTCTCATCACCAATAAAATCGTAGAACAACCCCATTGCATTACTACCACCTCCAACACAAGCTATTACATAATCCGGCAAGCTCCCAACTTGTTCTAAAATTTGTTTTCTGCTTTCCTGTCCTATTATTCTTTGAAAATCACGCACTATCATGGGGTAAGGATGAGGACCTACTACACTTCCGATCAAATAGTAAGAATCATCTACATTAGTCACCCAATCTCTCATTGCCTCATTAATAGCATCTTTAAGAGTTTTACTTCCTGAATTCACTGAAATAACTTCGGCCCCCAATAACTTCATTCGGAATACATTTAACGCTTGCCTTCTTATGTCTTCTTCTCCCATGTAAACGACACAATCTAATCCGAGTTTGGCACAGACAGTAGCGGTAGCTACCCCATGTTGCCCAGCCCCTGTTTCAGCTATTATTCGAGTTTTTTTCATTTTCTTGGCTAGGAGACCTTGGCCTAACGCATTGTTGATTTTATGTGCTCCGGTGTGAGCTAAATCTTCACGTTTAAGAAAAACTTGTGCCCCGCCAAAACGTTTTGTCAGGTTAGGGGCAAAATACAGTTCTGTTGGCCTTCCCACAAAATTTCTTAGTAGTTCTGAGAGTTCCACCTGAAATTCATCATCCAATTGAACTTTCGCATAAGATTCTTCAAGCTCATTTATGGCCGGCATTAATGTTTCCGGAACATATCTGCCGCCAAACCGTCCAAATCTACCTGATTGGTCTGGGAGATCACTTGATAAAGTCATAAATGCTCTCGCTATTTTGAGTAAACCTAAAATAATACAACGATTAATTATAGATTAAGTGAATAGATAAGTAAGTAGGCACACAGAGAGGTATATTTCTAAAAGATCATTCAGTATAGCGCCACGGATTAATTATTAAAATTATCGCTTTACAGCTATAATGTCGAGCCAATTCCTTGGAACATGGGTGACATTTAGCTCTGAGTAAGTTTGCCTGATCCCTTCCTGCAGGGCTTCACTAGCCTCGTTCATTGGAACACCAGGCATGGTGCCTTCAATAAAATCCGAAAACGTACTTATGTCCAACCACCCTTCTATAGGAACTTGTACTGTATCTACCTTTTGCTTGAGTATGGTTAGACCATTTCGTTCCAGTAAATCACTATACTCGCCCGGAGTTAATTGTCTCCTCGATTCCACCTTTACCGCCCTATCAGGTTTTAAGCCATATTCTTTTCGAAGAATACGAAAAGCCTTGAACATCCATTTACTGTAAAAAGCGGATGAATCTTCGTGCTGACCACCTTCATAAAATGAAGTGTTGAATGCAAATTTTCCACCCGTGCGTAAAGCTTCGCCGATGTCACGAACTACCTTATCTTTGTCAGGTAGGTAATGAATGGCATTACAAAAAACTATGGTATCGACAGAGTCTTTAACAGCTTCTGACACATTTTCCACGCCACTTTGGACAAATTTAACCGCATTATCTGAAATATCTAGGAGCTCTTCCATTGCGGCCTTCAATGCCGACTGAGAATGATCAAGTGCTATTACCACCGTATCCCGTGTGCGATTAATTCTTTCTAGGATGAGCCTGGTCACACCACCTGTGCCACAAGCTAAGTCCACGACCCTACTATCCATCCCTACCTCCGCCATATCCACCAGTCTTGCATTTAATTGTGCATAGAATTCGTTTTTTGAAAACGTCGTAAACGAGTAATCTGCTCCACTCATATTTCTATCCCACTTCCAATCTTCTTATTACATTGAATCCAAAATTTTAATCTCGATACCAAAGTATAACAGGCATTGAAATCATCTTGTTAATTTTCTTTTCACTGGAGTTTTTTCAGACCTAAACACTGTAATTAAGATGGCAAGTCCCACGATGCAAGTGCCAAGTAGGAATGCTTTGGTCATCCCCTCAGTGAAAGCTGTCTTGATCCCTATCTCGGAGACACTGTTTCCTACAGAATCAATCGTCGAAAGGTCCGGAACGTAGCTCATCGACGACATAGTAATTACAACCAAGGTTGTTCCCATAGCGACTCCAGTTAGATTTCCCGATGTCCTCACCATGTTCAGGAGGGCAGAAACAACACCGTATCTATTGGCTTCAACAACATTCATTACAGCACTAGTGTTTGGAGAACCAAATATTCCATTACCTGAACCCTGTAAAAACATCCCTATGAAAACAACCCAAGGAGAAGAATCTACAGACAGTGTCGTGTAAATAGCTATTGCAGAAGCCCAGCACACCAATCCAGTTACGGCTGGCCATTTAGTACCAATTCTATCGGAAATCTTACCGCTGATCGGACTCGTCAAAGCCATCATAATCGAACTTGCTGCCATAACCAATCCAGCATCTGATTCTTTCAAACCAATAATTTGAATCAAATAGAAAGGCATTAGAAACACAGCCGACGATCCTGACATAAAAGCCAGATATCTTGCTAGCATTCCCAAAGAAAATACAGGTATCGCAAATAAAGACAAATCAACCAGTGGGTTCTTGTATCGTCTCTCCCACCAAATAAAAGCAACCAAAGATGATGCGGATAACGAAAATGCAGTGATTACAATCAGATTAGACCAGCCCAATCTATAAGAATAGGTCAAACTCAGCAAAAAGAATGCCAAAGCTGCTGCAGATAACGTTGCCCCTACCCAATCAAAAGATAACCTTTTAATATCCGATGAACGATCTTCCTTTCTCAGTATTTTAAGAGAAAGTACCACCGATATCATTCCTAAGATAATAGTAGCCACAAATATTGATCGCCATCCAAAAGCACCTATTATGAAACCACCTAGAATCGGTCCACTGGCAGCTCCTAAACCTATAATTGTCATGTACAACCCTAGTGCTTTACCCCTTTCCTGATTAGGAAATGCGTCAACCATCAAAGCCATACCATTTGCCTGTATCATAGCCCCACCTAGACCTTGTACAGCCTTTGCAACCAACAAAACAGGCAATATCCCCGATATATATCCTAGGAAGGCACCCACTGAAAAAATCGACAGCCCCACACAATAAACAATTTTTCTTCCCACTAAATCCGACAACCGTCCCATAGGTAATAATAAGGCACTGATAGACAAGGTATAAATGAGATACACCCACTGCACCGTGGGGATATCAGCTGATAGGTCTTCGGCGATTTTAGGCAATGCAATATTCGTTGCTTGCTGATCAGAGACAGTAAGAAATGCCCCGCATGCAACCGATAGGTACACGAACCACTTATAATGAGTAGTAAAGGTAAATTTGTTATTTTCTGAAATCAATCAGACATCACTTTTAATTATCAAGACCTTCTGAAACCGATAGGGTGAATTTCGCAGGCTGCTGAGTAAGTCCAGTCATACCGGATACTACAACGGCAACCTCTTTCAAGTTTTCTTCTTTGTCTACAAGGTACAAGGCCTCATTAAACTCATCCAAGGAAATATTATCAACTACATACTTACCTGACGGCAATTTTTTCAGTACCTGAAATAAAAAATTTTGTTTAACAAAATCATCGACCAAGACAAATCCTGAGGAATTATATTTCAAATATTCGTCAGCAATTTCAACATTCATATCGATTAATCTAATCCCTTTAATGAGCATACCATCAAGATGAACTGCAGCATCCGTAACATATTGGAATTTAACCAATATTTCTTTACCAATAAAATCACTTAAACCGACATGATTAGTAACCCAGTCTGACTCTCCAGTGTAACCATACCCATAGTTGGAACCTACTGGGTTTTTTGAAGTAGTTCCCTTAGCTGCAAGAGTCTCCCATGTTTCCCCTTGATCGGTGGATACAGATAGGTAACCATAATCCCATCCCTCCTCAATATCATGCCAGAGTTCAAATCGTAATTCCGGATTCTCCCGAGTTGTTAAATCAATGTCCAAAGTAAGAGAAGAATCTATAGAATCACCCTTGTTAGACCACCAACATTTCGTATGACATTTAGTGTTGAAACGACCAACCCGACTATTTCCCTTAATCTTTATTCCAATATCTTTTTCTATTTCTTTCATCTTGAAGTACCGAGTTCCATATTGGGAGACTAGATAATTATTTTCCCCGATCTCTAAACGGTCTATACCTGATTTCAATTTGATCGCTCTCGATGGGTATGAATATTCTCCTCTCTCCAATCCCAAATAATTAGCAACTGTCCATTTCCCAAACTCATCATGAAAATCAGTACCATTGTTCCTCAACCAACTGTCAACCCCAGAAAGCCCATCTTGTGACTCTTCCATCAAGGCATTCAAAGATTGAGGGTCGGAAATTCTACCGCTGACAAATTCAAAAAATAAGGAGGCTGCACCATAGTGCGGTAGGCTTTTCTTGGGTTCGCTAGGCCAAAAATTCAACTGAGTGTTTGGCTCATTCAAAAAATATTTTTCCACATGTGTCTCATAACCCAAGTTTCTTACATCAAGTTCAGCCAACCCTTCGTTAACCCATGCTTCTTCTCCTTCATCTAACATATTGTGAATCAAGTGATGAAACTCATGAATCAAAACAGACATATAGGCGTCCGATCCTGGTTTATTTCTCGAGGGATCTAGGTATATCATCGGGCGGTCGTTACTATTAATATGAACCCAATGAGGATATGAATCAACATCACTAAAATACCCTGAAACGCCTTGTAAGCTAGTATTTAGAATGGTTAGCTTAATGGCAGGGTGTTCCGCGAAATGATCCAAAACTATTTGCTCCCATTTTATGGCAGCCATTTCATAGGAATTTCGATCAAAGCCCTTATCGATGTCAACATACCAATAAGCACTATCTGTTACATAAACTAACTCAGCTTCTACTTCATACAATTCTGGAACTCGCAAATTGATAACCGTAAACATATCTAGCCTTCCCACACTGTGACCTTGTTCACTAAATCGATTTAACGAAGATTTTCTATTTGGAGTGAGTCCATATTGGATAGCGAGATTTTTTAGATCTCTATCTGGTGGATTTTCAGTAAAATCTATCCATTTTCCAATAGGAGAAGTCATTGACACTACATTTCTGGTTTCCTCCTCTGAGGAAGAGGCAGATTTATTCACATCGCAGGAAAAGCAGGGCAAAGCCAAAAAAACCAACAAGAATAAGCCTAACGAGATTTTTGCACTTTGCATGGACAAGTAGCTTAACCTAAACGAACGCTATTAATTGAAGCGATTCATAGCAACAGCGATATTTTCAAGTAACAAAGTCTCTATACATTCAACTGCATCGTCAACACTTCGCAAGATAGCTTCTTTTTCTTCCCTAGGAGGTACCCCTAATACATGGCCGATCTGATCTTCCCTGTCCTCTGGAATCCCAACACCAATCCTTAACCTTGGAAATTCTTGTGTGCCGAGACAATTAATTATAGACCGCACACCATTGTGACCCCCTGCACTACCACTGGCCCTTAATTTAATGTTACCTACTTTGATGTGAATGTCATCATACACAACTAGCAATTTCTCCGATGAAATGGAATACCGAGAAATTAGATAAGCTGCAGATTCACCACTCAAATTAACATAGGTCCTGGGTTTAGCAACAACTATGCCAAAGTCCGCCAGAAAACCCTCTACCGCCAATGTAGATTTATGGCTTCTTTTTAACTCAAGGTTCAAATTATCAATTAAAAGATCTATCACCCAAAATCCAACGTTGTGGCGAGTTTCTTGGTATTTTGGTCCAGGGTTACCTATTCCTAAAATAACCAATCGAGGATCAGTCAGGTCCATTTTCAATTCCTCTGCACCTATAGAACATATTTCTAAACATTGCAATATTAACAGCTGCTTAAGAACGCTTTATACGCTAATTGAGTGATCAAACGCATCAACATCATACTTTGCACCCTGCAAAGACATTCTCGTTATGTTGGCGCCTCTAAAATTGGCGCCAATCAGATTGGAGGAATTGAAGTTAACTCTAACAAGATTCGCATTGTGGAAATTCGTGTTTTGAGCGTTCACCATATGAAGGTCAGCACCTATTACTCTAGCGGTGCTTTGGCCAGAATTGGAGGCTGCCCCGCTTAAATTCGCACTTTCAAAATTAGCGGATCTTAAATCTGCTTTCCTTGCATTAGCTCTCGATAAATTTGCTCTAACTAAAATAGTTCCGCAGAGTTTTGCTTTACTCAGAGTAGCTTCAGTCAAATTGGCCCTGGTTAAATCTGTCCCACTGAGATCAGTGTTCGAAAGCCTGCACCGAGTTAGATTAGCCCCTCTTAAATTCAATTTTCTTAAGGATAAATTCGACAAGTCCAAGTCTGACAAATTAAGTCCTGTTATGTCTTCACCTTTTTCTATACAGGAAATGAATTGTTCAACCGTGAAATCCACCATACTCAAGTCACCCCAATTGCATATCCGTTTACACAGGTATACATACATGATTGACGTTAAAAGTTACAAACTGATCAATTGGCATTCCGACGAAGTCCGACCGGTTTCCAGCATGAAGATAATTGAAATAATTATTCTTTATTGTTTCATGCACGCTGCAGTATATACTCAAAAGTACATACTAAAGAGACCAAGAGTAAAATATCGCTTATGCTGCAAACAATTTATTCGTCTAAAAACTATAGATGGTTTGTTTTTGCGGCAATCGGTTTGGGGTCCATCACACACGTTATTCACGTCGGCAGTATTAGTATTGCACTACCTACAATAGCCAGAGAATTTAATGTGTCCTTGACAACAATTCAATGGGTTGTATTGGCTGAATCCCTAACATTAAGTGCGATGTTACTCCCAATGGGTCGATTATCAGACATTATTGGTAGAAAACCAATGTATCTTTCTGGAATTACTCTCTTTGGGCTGATGGCTTTATTATCCGGTAGTTCTCCATGGATTGCACACAAATATGGATTTTCTTACCCTATCCTCTTGATGATTCCGTTTCGAATTTTACAGGGAGTTGGAGCAGCCTTAACGCAGGCAAACGGAATGGCGATGGTGACCTCCACATTCTCAGCAAAAGAAAGAGGAAAAAGCCTCGGAGCTCACGGCAGCATAATTGGAGCCGGCGGTATAATTGGCCCGATTTTAGGGGGTGTTTTAGTAACGTATCTAAGCTGGCATTGGATTTTCTGGATCAACCTGCCGCTATGCACCATGACATTTTTGGGCATACTATTTCTTTTGGATTCATCGCGGTTCGCTCGATCGGACCAAAGAGACAAGAAGTATGACTGGATCGGGGCAACTTTGTCATCTTCCGCTCTATTAATATTTCTCCTTACTTTGTCCAATGGAGGCAACTTTGGTTGGTCTTCCCCACCAATAATAGTGGGATTCCTTGTTTTTATAGGTTCAATATTTTCTTTCATATGGTGGGAATCAAAATCATCCTCACCTATGCTTGATTTGTCACTATTTAGCAGTCGGGGGTTTTCCATAGGGGTAGGGTCCAATTTTCTTTCATTTTTAGGTGTCCATTCCTTTCGATTCTTAATTACCTTCTACCTTCAAGCTGCACTACGGTTGACTCCGGCCCAAATCTCATTGGTGCTAATTCCCAATGCTATAAGCCGAATCATTTTAGGTCCCTTAAGTGGTAATTTTTCAGATAAATTTGGTACTAAACTCTTTACAACCATTGGTTTGTTCCTAGCAGGTTGTGGTTTATTACTGATGTCTTTTATGACTGACAAAACTCCAATTTGGTACGTGATATTCTCCATATTAGTCATGAGCTCTGGTTCATCACTGTTCATTTCTCCCAATAGTGCTGCAATCTTCTCTTCCGCAAAAGGTAATAAATATGGCGTTACTTCGGCCCTGGTTAATCTTTCTCGAAACTCGGGTAATGTAACAGGCATAGCTATAGCAACAGCCATCGTTAGCGGAACAATGCTTTCCAGCGGATTCTCTTCTAATGTAGAAGAAGTTATGACTAGCTCTACAGGAAGTCCGGTACTACTGACTTTTATATCTGGCATGCAGACAGTGTTTGTTTTAATGGCTGGGCTTCAATTTCTATCATCTCTTGCGCACCTAACCACAAGAAGACCGAATATTGTCGGATATTGATTTGAAATTCCAATATGGATTGACATATGTATCTTCCAATTTTTACCATGAATATGATGAATAGCTACAGGAATAATAGATAAATAATTCATATTTTTGGACAATTTAAAAAGTCGAATTGAGGGGGTGTATAGGTGACAAATGACAGTGGGCTTATGACTACCAAAGAGCTGGCACAATATTTGCAGTTGGATCGCATGACAATTTACAAACTACTAAAATCAGGAGATATTCCGGCAAATAGAGTAGGACATCAATGGAGATTTTTTAAAGCAGATATTGATGAGTGGATCCGTTCCAAAAAAATAGACCCAGCTTCTATAGAATTATAAAACCACTACCTTCAACGGCTATTTCTTTTGCTAGGATACGTTCAACCAAGATCCTATCGGCCCGTTTGTTTGAAACCAAGAATTGACAAAGTCACCCTTGGAATCTTCTATTTGGACCCCTAGTCCGTCAGCGAGTCTGTTCATGAAGGCGAACATAGCTGTAATCATTACGACAGATAGAACCTGATGGTCTGACAATCCTACCTTTCTAAGTGTTTGAATGTCCTCTTCAGTTATTTCAGATGGCCGTACAGTCAATTTTTCAACGTACTCAACGATAGCCAAGGTTTCGGGATCAAGAGTTGCATTACCATAATCCTGCATGATAATCGACGCCATTTCAGGATCTTCTGTAGCTTGACGAAGATACTCTCCATGAGAAACAGTTCAATACTTGCAATGATTTATGGAGGATACAACTGTCGCTATTATTTCTTCTTGAGCTCTAGTCAATGAAGAAGAACCAAAGGTAATTTTATTCCCCATATCCCAAACAGCATGCATGGCCTCTTCATTAAGTGACATACATTTAATAACGTTGGCAACGTCTGAGTATCTAGAATCTTCTTCTATCCAAGCCAATAAACCCTTCCCTAATTTGAAACCTATATTGTTTTTAAGAAGATACCGTTATGTGCACACCTTTTTGGCCGTTAACAGCATAGCCTAACTCGTTCCACAACGTTTCTGTCGGTTGTTCATTACCTTTCTGGTCTGTCGCCCTGGATAAAAGAGTGTACTCACCACTTGATTCAGGTTTCCACTGCAAATTCCACTGACGCCAAGCATATTGCTCGGAAGGCCCTACAAGTTCAGCAGGTGTCCATACCTTTCCACCGTCTACGGAAATTTCAACCTTCGCAATACCGTTTCGCCCAGCCCACGCATGTCCTTCGATATTGTAATCTTCGCAACAAGTTAAGGATTCATCCTCACTTGGGGCGGTTATCGCAGATTTTACTTGTATTTCCTGAACCGGCTTTTCAGATCCATCTTGATACCGTAGTACATATTTTTCTCCCTGAAAGGTGCCATAATAAGGCTCTGTCAAGGCTGTTATTTTATTAACCCATTTCACATGCGCCATGCCATACCAACCCGGGATAATGAGCCTTACGGGATAACCATGCTCCAATGGCAATGCTTCACCATTCATTTCATAAGCCAAAAGTGTGTCTGGGTGCTTAGCCAATTCAATGGGTAAACTCCGCAAATAAGGTTCTGGCTCCTTATCAGCAGAAGGTGATCCAACATCAGCACCTTCAAAAAGAATCTCTACGACATCTTTATTCAATTCCATTTTCGATAATACTGAACTTAGGGAGGTTCCTGACCAAACCGCATTGCTGACGGCACCATTACTAAATTGGTTTCCTGGAGCTGGAGGATTTAAATCGCCTCTGTTGTTACCGGCACATTCCAACGTAACTGTTAGGGTGTGTCTTGGCAGTTGTTTTAACTCATCCAGACTAATAGCTATTTCATTTCCGCCTGATCCAGAAGCTTGTAATTTCCAAGACTTCTCATCAATTTCAGGATAATCAAACTGAGACCGCACGTAAAAGAGGGAATTCGGAGTCACCCAATTTCCAAGGGCTTCTTGTGGGGTTTCACCGACATATGGATCAGTCCCTATTGTTTTCAGGCCAGACTCATTAGCATCTGTCATTTCCGTATACCTCTCCTAATTATTGGTCACCTCAACAGAAACGAAGCCTGTAGCGGCCTTCGTTTTTATTGAAGGTTTTAATTGTCCGGGGGAATATATAAGAGAAGGGAAGCAGGTATCTGCTCTCCCCCTCTTATGAAGACTTATCTTGGTTCTCTAGGTCGAGCCTCATTAACTCTAAGATCACGGCCCATGAAATCGTTACTATCTAAAGCTCCGATGGCTTCTTTAGCCTGTTCGTCATCAGCCATTTCAACAAACCCAAACCCCTTGGATCTTCCTGTGTCCCTATCAGTAATGACACGGACTGCGCTCACCTCGCCGTACCTAGCGAATAAATCTCTTAAATCATCTTCGCTTGTACCATACGAGATGTTTCCAACGTAAATGTTCACTTCTTCTCTTCCTGCTCCTAAACTAATGGATGAGCAAATTGCCCTTCCTTCTAATAATAAGTATGAAATTCTACCACAATGGGCAAATCCCTACCTAGTATATATCTATGGGATCCTAAATAAGAATATCTTTTTGTACAAATTCTATATCGTTAGTTATGGTCTATAGCACTTTGTAACCTGTAGATTGAACAGACATTATTTTGCTCTCGTCCCAAGGGTGAGCCTTGGCCACCTCTTCATTGATGTCGGCTCCCCAACCAGGTTTGTTGGGAACGGTCATATACCCGTCGATTAATTCAGGGACAGCCGTAGTTAATTCATCTTTCCAAGGAATATCATCAATATCGATCTCCATTATCCGAACATTTGGCAGGGAGGCACACAATGAGGCGCTTACGAAGGTAGACAAATGACTGTAATAATTGTGAGGGGCTATGTTGTGTTGGAAAACTTCGGCGAGGTCTCCAACCTTTTTCGATTGGCTAAAACCATTCCAGGGCACATCGATCATAAACATATCTGCAGAATGATTCTCAAAGTAAGGTAAATAATCACTCATGTAGAACAAATTTTCCCCGGTGCAGATCCGTGTATCTGTCGAATCTTTGATTTGCCTCAAGCTTAAAGGGTCATACATATCAATTTCTAGCCATAGCATGTCAAATTGCTCAAGAATTTTTGCTATTCTCAAACAAGCCTCAGTTTTGAAGTGAAAATTCAAATCTAGATTAATATCTATATTCTCCCCAACAGCATCTCTGAACGTTCCAATGAGAGTTTCAATATGGGGAATAAGCCATTTCGGGGCAATTTGATCCGTAGTGCCTGCACCACCAAAGGAACCTCCTCCAAAAGTAGCATTCTGACCGGGAAGCAGCACGTTTGTTTTAAGGGCTGTAAAACCTCTATTTTTGACCTCCTTACCTAAACTATCAACGTCATCCCAACTCTCAATGGGTGGCGTTCCTAAAATATCAGAATGCCGGATTCTACTGGAACCGCAATGTGACCAATAAACCCTTACTTTTTCTCTAGTAGGCCCACCAAACAATTCAGCTACAGATACATTTAAAGATTTAGCTTTGATATCAATAAATGCGCAGTCAAGTCCTGCTAACGCTTTCGCTGCTATACCACCCTTGCTAGCTCTGGTTCCAATGTACATTTCCTGAAATCTCATCTCAAACGCACACGGGTCTTTACCTATCAAAATTGGCTTCAGATCCCTAATAACCCCTTCTATTCCGTGGGGAGATTTTCCGTCACTGCATTCTCCCCATCCTGTAATTCCTTCATCGGTCTCAACCTTTACAAACATCCATGGTCGCCACCCTGCATCGACTATTAGAGTTTCTATATTAGTTATTTTCATTAAATCGACTCCCAACATTAAATTCAGCAACTTTATTCATGAATTTCTATAGAAATACCGTATATGCAGATTTTATAACGCAAATTTAATTAATTTAATTCGCCACCACATTCTGTACAAAACGCCCCAGGATTTTCAAAGATTTCGCCACACATCGAACACACATTTTTAAGATTTAAACCTCTGTGCCGGCGGCCATTCAAAAATACCCCTATAAAAGTAGCGCGCACAAAATAATAGTAGGTTAATAGACAGAATCCACCCGTGACTCCTATAGCCAAGATGAATTTGATTTCTGGCAATAATGGCAAGCCGAAAAGAAAGAAGGTGGTCAAGGCAACGATGGGTAAATGGATAAGATACATCCAATAAGACCCATCAGAAAGAAACCGGGAAAAAACATTGTATGAACCAAATTTGGCTTCTGCCAAGCCTATAAACCCCATTGAAAACAACACCGCCCCGATAATGTCCAAACCATACATAGTTAGAGTGAGAAGACCAAGATGTTTTGTTGCATTTCTTTCCATTTCAGTTTGATAAATAACCTGAGTTATATCCTCTACCCCATTCATGTCTAGAATGACGTAGACAGAAAAAACCAAAAAAGCAACCAGAAGATAGTATGCCCATCTCTTTTTCAAAAAAGAAAAAAGGGGTGGATTCTTGTACAAGCTGAATCCAAAAAGAAAATACATCCCACTTCCCAAAGGATTTATCATTAATTCTCCCCCAGACCAGAAATTGGCAACCCCGCAAACCACAATGAATCCAATTGGTATTCTAGCTCTGAAAATAATTATGGGTCCAAGATTCGCAAGTTTCCGGAACATTGAAGACAGAATTCCCGGCTCTCGACCATTCAGTTGCAGCATTAGGAACCTGAAACCTTTATAAGGGAGAGAAAGTGCAATCGAAAGTAGCATAAATATCAGTAACTGCCATAAGAACCACAGGTGAAAAGGTTGTCCCATATTGGAGTAAAAAAAATGAAAATCCCCAGTATGTCCATATTTCCAAATCCAGGGCAGAGTCATACCCATAACAGGAAAAAACACCACAATGGGCAAGGCAATTCTTAAAAATCTGTTCTTCCACCAATACCTCCAAGATCTACGAGCAATTACCAAATGACCAAAAAACCCCGCCAACATGAAAAATAGTGGCATCCGCCACATGTGGATAAATTCAAAAACGATTTTTACCGGGTAGGAAGAGCTATTGTCGGTAGGCCAAATGGAGGGGGGAATACCTGGTATGTACGGAAGAGATGCATGCAACACTATTCCCAAAACCATGGCTATTCCCCTCAGGGCGTCTAAACCGTGATACCGTGCCGCAGCGCTAGCCATGTTTAACCTTAAAAATTAACTGCCTTGACGTGCGGAAGGTGGATCAAAGACAAAATCGCCTGACTGACCACCGGATTTGGAGGCAAGCCATACGTGGAAATGCATACTTCTATCAACAGCTTTGCACATATCGTAGATTGTGAGAGCTGCTATCGATACTCCCGTTAATGCTTCCATCTCAACCCCAGTTTTAGCATTGGTTTTGACTGTGGCTGCAATCTTAACATTCCTATTATTCTCATCTAACTGAAAATCTAATTTTACCTGGCTAATTGGTAGAGGATGGCACAATGGTATCAAGCTGGACGTCTCTTTAACCGCCATGATACCCGCAATACGAGCCGTAGCAATTACGTCTCCTTTCTCAAAAGAATTATCTCGAATTAAAGCCATGGTCTCTTCCTGCATGAACACTTCGGCTCTAGCTTCCGCAATTCTTTTAGTGATTTGTTTTGATCCTACATCCACCATATTAGCAGTGCCGGTTTCATTAACATGGGTTAATTTTTTGGCTTTAGACACTTTTTATTCCTTTTTTGTGAAATAGTTTGCTGTCATTTTTTAGACACCTTCTGAGCTTCTTCATATGCTAATTTGTCAGCTTCTTCATTAAAAAGATCTCCAGAATGACCTTTTACCCATTGCCATTCAATATTCCTACCGGCAACCTCATTATCCAACATGATCCACAAGTCTTGATTCTTTTTTCTTTTCCAATTCTTCGTCATGGTGTTAATAACGTACGTGGAATCAGAAAAGATTTTCACATCAGCATCTGTGGGAATAAATCTTAACGCCTCTATTACAGCCATAATTTCCATTCTGTTATTGGTGGTATTCTCTTGTGAACCATGGAGCATGGTTTTTTTTTCGTTTACAAAAACGACTGCTCCCCAACCGCCAGGGCCTGGATTCCCGAGACACGCACCATCCGTATATATGACGATAGGAGCTTTCTCTGAGTATTTATTAGCCGCCAATATGGTACATCTCAACTTTCTTTCTTTTTACCGTCTCTTCAGATCGTTCTTCAGAATATCGATCCTCTCTGGTTCCCCATATACCAACAATGGTTTGTTTAATTTGATCATCTGTTGCCCCATTTCTTAGCCATTCCCTCAAATCAGTACCCGACTCCGCAAAAAGACAAGTGACAGCCTTTCCTTCAGGAGAAAGTCTCATCCGTGAGCAATCTCCGCAGAATGGTTGAGATACAGAAGAGATAACACCAAATTCACCTTGCCCGTCCCTATAACGATATCTTTGAGCGACTTCCCCTTGATAAGTAGGTACTATGGGGTCAGCTGGGAAACGCTGTCCAATTAAGTCAACAATTTCATTCGCAGGAACAACTTCTTGGAGCTTCCAATCATTTAACGTGCCAACGTCCATATATTCGATAAACCGGGGTATATGTCCATTATTCTTACACCACTCTGCTAATTCGATGACAGTATGATCATTAACCCCTTTCTGCACAACAGCATTGATTTTAATTGGCTGTAACCCTGCTTCTTTCGCTTCTTTTATTCCATCCAAAACTCGAGCAGTACTGAATCCTCTTCCATTCATTTTCTGGAAAACAGTATCGTCTAAGGAATCTAAACTTACCGTTATTCGGTGCAACCCTGCTTTTTTTAATTTCTGCGCATACCCCGATAACAGGTAGGCATTGGTGGTCATAGCTAAATCTTCAATCCCTTCTACTTCAGCAATCATTTGCACCAGTTCTTCTATATTTTGACGCACCAACGGTTCACCGCCGGTGATTCTAACTTTCGTTACTCCTAATTGAACGGCAATCTTTACTATGCGGCTTATCTCTTCAAAAGTCAGTAAATCTGCTCTAGGAAGAAATTCATATCGGTCACCAAAAATCTCAGCAGGCATACAGTATGGGCACCGGAAATTACAACGATCTGTTACAGAGATTCTGAGATCTCGTAGGGGCCGATTAAATGTGTCATATATTGATGTGCTCTTCAAATTTAGTCTCCTTGAAGACTCAACACATTCGTTTCCATGTATGCTAAAGCCTTCCTCATGGCTTCTCCCCTATGGCTAACCTTTTCTTTTTCTATTAGAGTCAATTCTGCCAGAGTTTTATTTTTTTCAGGAAAAAAGAACAGCGGATCATAACCAAATCCGTTCTCTCCCCTAACATTTCTAGTAATCTTCCCCTCAATTTTACCGTCAAATGTCACTATCGTATTATCAATGGGATTCCATAAAGCAACAACACACCGAAATCTAGCTGTCAAATGATGCTCAGGTATTCCTTCTACATTCTCCAGAAGCAGTTTATTGCGATCCTGGTCATCTTTTCCATCACCTCCGTAGCGGGCAGAATAAATTCCAGGTGCCCCGCCTAATGCATCAACTTCTATCCCAGAATCGTCAGCTATGGTTAATTTACCGCTCAATTTCCCATAAGTCTCGGCCTTTAACATAGCATTTTCCTCAAATGAGGTTCCTGTTTCCTCAACTTCTTCAAGCACAGACACTTCATCAAGGGAAAAGGCGCTGAAAGAAGTATTGAATAGCATCTTTCTCATTTCATTCATTTTCCCTGTGTTTCGGGTTGCGATTACTACATCTATTTGAGACCTTGACCTATTTTTCATAAACAAATTATATTCAATTGGACTTTTGCTATATATAGTACGTTGACTAAGAAGGTTATTTGGGAACTTTTAGCCTCCTGTATAATTCCCCAATTCCGAATTATTGGTTCATTACCTCAATATTTGCCACCCTTTTCCAATTACCCATACCAATGGACACAAATATTTATTAGAAGGAGAAAATACAATCGGTCCTTTAACTGGCTACAAAATTATTGAATTTAGTCCATACCCTGTAGGGTCAATATTGGGAATGCTGCTATCCGATCAGGGGGCCGAAGTCACAAGAATCAATTCCACTAGTGATTGCGAGCCTCGAATGGAAAACTCTGCAAACTCTGTATGGAATCGTGGGAAAAAATTTCTCAATGTAGATACAAAGGCCAAGGCTGGCATTGACCATCTGCTGCAGCTGATCGGTATTTCAGATGTCGTGATCTATGACAGACATTCCGATTATTACGACGGTTTTGATCTATCGTATCAATCTTTTTCAAAGCGGAATCCTGGTCTAGTGTGTGTTTCTTTACCAGGTTTTCCTAAGGGTCATATGCATGAAGATCTACCGCCGGACGAGGGAATCATTGCCGCAGCTTCCGGTGTTTATTCCCTTAACCCATCGGGGGAAATTCCCATTCCCGGGGAAGGACCTTCATTCCATGGATTGCCGTACGCCGGCACATTTGCGGCCATAACTGCTTCAGCCGCTGTAGTTGCCGCCCTCTACCAAAGAGAAAAACATGGCGAAGGACAACAAATCATTATTCCCGTCCATGATGCTATGTACCAGGGTATGGGTACAGCTCTAGTTAGGCATTCAAAAAGGACTCATGGAAACCAAGAAAGACATCCTGTTATAAAGAGGTTTTATCAATGTAAAGACGGCCGATGGATTAACATTAATATCTCTTTACCAAGATTTTTAAAACCCTTTCTTGAAACTATTGACCACATTGAATGGCTCGAGCCGCTGACTGATACTAAAAATTTGTTGTCCAATCAAGCTAGTCTTCGTAATTGGATTAGGCGGTTTTCAGAAGTTTGGCTAAGTAAAACTGCTTTGGAATGGGAAGATACTATGGCTAAATTGGGAATTCCCGGCACCTTGTGCAGAACTATCGATGAGTGGCTTGAATCCAAACACTCTGTCATTTCCGGTGCTACAATCATTGTTGATGACCCAGTCTTCGGGAGAATGAAACAGCCCGGGAAAATAATCCGGTTCAACAATCACAATAATGAAACACGATGACTAACTTACCTTTGACGGGTATCCGAGTTCTAGATTTGTGCATCGTCCTAGCTGGACCAACATGCGGAAGAACCTTGGCACAATATGGTGCTGAAGTAATAAAAATTGATCCAGAGCATCGCCCGCCTCAATTAACACCATGGCTGGATGTAGGCAGAGGCAAACGAAGTGTTGTTTTGAATATTTCGACCACTGATGGATTAAACACATTCCTAAAATTGGTCGATTCCGCTGACGTCATTTTAGAAGGATTCAGGAAAGGAGTAGCAGACAGATTAGGAATAGGTTACAAACAACTCAGAGCCAGAAATTCGGGCATCGTATACGCTTCAATTAATTGCTTCGGTAGATCAGGACCTTGGGAACTTAGGCCTGGTTTCGAACAAAACGCTCAGGCTGCCACAGGCGTACAACTAAGAAATAGTGGCGGAAAAGGTCAACCTCGGCCAGCTACTTTTACTTTAAATGATTATGGAACTGGAATAGCGGCAGCGTCCGGCGTAATGATGGCTCTTTTGGAAAGAGAAAAGACAGGAAAAGGGCAACATGTCGAAGCAGCCCTATCTCACACATCTGCTACATTTTCTGGCCCGTATCACATAACTCATGAAACCTATGTAAGGGAGGATGTTGGTGGCCCAGGACTAAGGGGATTAAGTGCATTGAATGGTTTATACGAATCTTCAGATAGTTGGGTGTTTTTAAATGCTTCGTTAACAGAGCAGTGGCTATCTTTTTCCAATCTTGCTAAATTTTCAGAAATTGCCTCTATGGAAGTATTCTCCACAGAGGCCTTACGTTCTAAGAATGATGTAATGCTACGAAAAAAATTGGAACCGATTTTTCTTTCGGAGTCCACTGCATATTGGGTGAACATCATGAGGTCCGCTGGTATTCCCTTGGTAAAAAATATGACAGCGGCGGAAATACACGAAGATGAATACAATCATATTCGAGGTCTCATCCAGGGAAAGGATTATTCAGATTCGCAGAATTCCAAATCCTCATGGGGAAATACTACATGGGCTGGTAACCCAGTTATTATGTCGAAGACACCTTTGCAAGATGTTTCTCCGTCTACTTTCGGTGCCGATACTGTTGCAGTGTTAGAAGAGTTAGGATTGAAAGTTGAAGAAATTGACCAATTAAGAAAAAAAGGGGTCATTCCAAAGCACTTACCTATAAATATTTAGTCTTTTAGCGGCCAAGAAGTTCCTTGCTTTTTTGTTCTGCCTTTATCGCAAATTCTTCCGCAAAATATGCAGATAGCCCTGTATATTGTTCAGGGTCTAATAATCCTAATATTTCTTCTTTAGTTAAATGTTTAGCAACTTCTGGTTCCTCTTGCAGAGTTTCAGTAAATGGTCTTTTTTCATTAACGGATCTTTGGGCCGCTTCATAGACCGCATCATGGGCTTTTTGCCGGCCCATTTTCTGCCCTAATTCCAACATGATTCTTTCGGAAAGTATCAGCCCTCCACTAAGATCTAGATTTTGTCTCATCCTTTCCGGAAATACTTTCAAGTCAGAGAATACTTCGATTAGACCGTTGGTTATCTGGGCAACCAAAATACATGTTCTGTCAATGGCAGAATTTATCATGATGCTAGTGGTTTTATCTGCCTCATGCTCAGTTTGCATAGCTTCCAAAGACATAGGTACAAATGTTCTCACCTCCGCTGCCCAAGCAACAACATCTTGACATAAATGAGGATTCCTTTTCTGAGGCATCGTTGATGACCCAACCGCGCCGATAGGGATGGGTTCCTCTACTTCACCAAATTCCTGTTTCATCATGGTATAAATTTCTCTAGACATTTTGCTCGCCGTAGCTGCTAACATAGCTAGAATCATAATGTACTCTGTAAGATGATCTCCAATCACTCTGGAAGGCATTGACATCGAACCAAATCCAAGTTCTTCACCTATCAATCGTTGGGTTTCAAGACCTTCCATGCCTACAGATGCCATAGTTCCTGCTCCACCCCCCAGCATGGCTACAAAAACACGGTCCTCGCTATCTTTCAAACGGTCAACATGTCGCATTAATTCATCTATCCACACTGCAACCTTGTATCCGAAAGTTGCCGGAACTGCATGCTGACCATGCGTTCTACCCGGCATAGCATAATCTTTGGTCTCTGCTGCCAAATTTCCAAGGATGTGAAGTAAATTTCCTAGATCCTTTAGAAAAATGTTATGGCATTTTCTAATTAACAGGAGTTTTCCGGTCTGGGTAATGTTCTGCGTTGTAGCTCCCCAATGTATATATCCGCCTGCTTCTTCGCCGCAAACTCTATCCAGTTCCCAAATCAACGGGACCAAAGGGTGCCCTGTTTTATCCAATCCCTCATAGATCCTTTCTGTGTTCAAAAGTTCTAGTTTTGCTTTTTCAGATATTATCTCCGCTGCCATGGTTGGGATAATTTCTTGTTTCGCTTGGGCTCGGGCCAATGCTGCTTCTACATCCAAATATGACTGAAAAATGTTCGTTTCATTGAACATTTCACTGATTTCCGTTTTGTTTTTAATATAAGGTGCCATCTCTTCCCTTTATCTCCTCAATTTTCCAAGACTACCGGTCTATAAAATCTTCCACACATAGTGTGGACAGTCAGGGTAATTATAAAGCTATTTAGTTAATATCAAGAGGGGATGTTGGTGACAAGTGACCCTTATTATCCACATTGTTTCCATATACAAATGTCTATCCCAATATTTTCAATATTATCAACAAGGCTCCCACTAATTATCATGATAAAATTTAGTCATATCCACCTCCTGATGTGAGGAAATTTCCACAAATCAAACAGTTTTATTAATATGATTGTTATCTACACCTATTGGGAATCGATAAATGATAGATAGTGTACTAATTCAAATAACAAGTGGCTCAGGTGGGGACGGGGCCATCAGCGGCCGTCATGAAAAGTTCGTTCCGCGGGGAGGGCCTGATGGAGGTGACGGAGGTAGAGGTGGAAATGTGGTGATCGTCGGAGATCACAATGAAAACACGTTGATTAACTTTAGGTATGAAAAGAATTTTGCGGCCGGTAATGGTGAAAATGGTGCCAAGGCAAAGAAGCATGGAAAAAATGGAGATGATGTAGTTATTAGGGTTCCTGTAGGTACACAAATATTAAATGAAGATGGTCGTGTGATAGCTGATATATTAAGCACTGGAGAGGAATATATTGGTGCACCCGGAGGAAGAGGGGGCTATGGAAATGTCAAATATTCGTCTTCAACTAGTCAATATCCTGTAATAGCACAAGCCGGAGAAGAAGGCCTCAAAAAGTCTCTCAGGTTAGAATTGAAGTTAATAGCTGACGTAGGAATAATTGGTGTTCCAAACGCGGGTAAATCTAGTCTAATAACTTTTCTAACTGCGGCTCGTCCTAAGATCGCTAACTACCCATTTACAACGATTGATCCTGTTTTAGGAATTGTGGAACATCGAGATAAAGATTTTGTCATGGTAGATATTCCTGGTTTAATAGAGGGCGCCCATAAAGGAGTTGGCCTTGGACATGAATTTCTTCGGCATATTGAAAGGACTAAGGTTCTTATACACCTTGTGGACGGCACGTCAGAAGATCCCAGCGGAGATTTCCGGAAGATCAATAGAGAGTTGGAAATGTTTAATGAAGCACTAATTGGGAAACCACAAATTCTGGCTATTAATAAAGTCGATTTAGATGAAGTTAGGATTTTAGCTGAAGACATAAGAGATGCTATGGGTCAATCTGGTTGGCGGTTCCATATAGTTTCGGCAGTGTCAGGAGAGGGTATTGGGCCTATGATGGATGAAGTTGTGCAGGTCTTATCCGAATTGCCGAACACCATTCCATCCAAACTTTCTTTTGAAGCAACAGAAGAAAATATCGCCATATTGCGGCCAGAACCGAAGCGCAGAGGTGTTTCTATTTCACATGAAAATGGAGTGTTCATAGTACAAGCACCCGGAGTGGAAAGAATTGCCCAGAGAATAGATTATGAAGACTGGCTTGCAAGGATGCAGTTCTATAAACATATGCAAAAGACAGGGGTGGTAAAGGCTTTAGAGGAAGCGGGCATATCAGAAGGTGATACCGTTCGGATTGGCAATGTAGAGTGGGAATGGGATTAGTCATTCTTTTTAAGACCGCATCTAACCCTGGAGGCTTGGTTTGACTTCCCATTTAGATATATTAGTAATGTAATCCACATGAAATAGATTATTTAAGGAAATAGAAAATAAATAGTATTCAATCAATACTATTTATTGGGATTCTCTTAGCAAAATAGTCGCTATTGAGTTAGACTTTTAATAGCAAACCATCATGCCGACGTAGCTCAGTGGTAGAGCAGCTGTTTTGTAAACAGCAGGTCGTCAGTTCGAACCTGACCGTCGGCTCCATACCCAAACGGTTAGGGGCGTTTTTCCAGGCCATGTCAAAAGAAGAGAAGGAATTCTCCACACAACCCACAGATGCATTCGAATTTATTGGAAGGATGTCGCAGGAAAAAAAAGAAAAGTCTGAAAATGAAGAAGAGAATACGTTGGAAGAATCAGAAATTCAACATTCGTGTTGTCCTAGGTCCAAACAATAGAGCACGAAAGAGCACGAACTTTTAAGCGCTGTGATTCTCTTCCTTGGTGTTCGGTCAGAATCTACCACCATTTTTCGTAATAGATATGATTTTTATCAAAACCGATTTCAATTAAACACTCGTAAATATCGCTTATAAATTTATCTGGACCGCAGAGAAAAACAGCATCAAAACACAATACGGGCAATTTCTGCAACTTGCTTTTGGTAATTCTTCCAAATGTTTGATTTCTTAATTGTTCAGAATTTCTTGATAGTGTTTGTCGGTAGAAAAGACGGTTAGGGTGTTGCAGGCAAAGAGTTTTAATCTCCTCTTCAAAGAGAAACTCATTTGAACAAGATGCGCTGTGAAAAAGTAAAGCTTTGTGATCTGTGTCCTCTCCGATATTCTTGAAAATGCTCATTAAAGGAGTAATGCCTATTCCTCCTGCCAATAGGAGGGCATCGTTTTTTTCTTCGCTGTAAGTGCAAGTTCCACCAACGTTAAAGGAAACCATATCGCCATCTACCATAGAATCATGGATGTATCTAGTCATAAAGTCGTTATTGAGATCTTTTACAGCAAGCGAAATTGACCCCTTTTGGGATGGATTTGAGGTAATGGAATAGCCCCCGATTTCTGTACGACCGTTTATCTGAACAAGTACATCGACCCATTGACCGGGCAGAAAATGGACTTTGCCGGTTATGGGGGTCAAATCAAAGGATTTTGTAGAGGGGGTCTCTTGTCTAATATTGGAAACAATAGCAGAGACCATGGTCTCGTCCTCTTTCATTATTTCTTAGTTTGTGTAGGAATTACGAAAGCATTTCTTTTGGATCTTCATAGGCCATACTCAAACTCTCTGCTAAAGCGGGATGTGTTATCTGTCCGCACAAAGTATTTACACCTTTCGCTAGGTTGTGATCTGCAGAGATCGTTTTTGCCACCCCATTTGATGCAATAGATCTAATATAAGGGAGAGTAGCATTTGAAAGAGATATGCTGGCTGTGTGGCCGACTATTCCTGGCATGTTGGTTACAGCATAGTGTATGACGTCATTTTGTATGTAAGTAGGGTTTTGATGTGTAGTGGGTTTTATATCGTCAACGCAACCCCCTTGGTCAATGGCTACGTCGATAATTACGCCTCCTGGCATCATATCTTTCACCATATCACGAGTAACTATTCTAGGGGCTTTCGCACCAGGTACTAATACAGCGCCTACAACCACTTCTGATGAGCTAATTTTTTCAGTCAATGCCGCTGGTGTTGGATATATAGTTTTGACTTGCCCGCCCGTAAGGGTGTCAATTTCCCTGATTCTATCTAAATTAATATCAGCAACTGTTACATCGGCCCCGGCCCCCATTAGTGCTATTGCTGCATTTAGACCTACCGTGCCACCTCCTATGATGAAGGCTTCACAATTACCAGAGCCCGGCACTCCGCTGAGCAATTTGCCAACTCCACTTTCGATATTGGTCAGTAATCGGGCCGAGACTTGTGAAACAAGGCGTCCCGCAATTTCACTCATCGGATGAAGAAGTACTAGTCTGCCTTTATCGTCTTCAACAGTTTCGTAAGCAACCCCAGTAACATTTTTTTCTAACATACAATTAAGCAAATCTGGTTCAGCTGCCAGGTGAAGATATGTAAATATTGTCTGGCCCGATTGTATTAAATTAAATTCCTCTGGTTGAGGTTCTTTAACCTTTACTATAATTTCCGCCGCACCATATATTTCTGCCGGATCTGACACTATAGTTGCACCGGCCCCGTACAAATAGTTATTGTTAGAGAATCGAGATCCTTGTCCTGCTTCAGATTCGACCAACACTTTATGGCCGTCTGATACTAAAACCTCAACTTTATCAGGAGGAAGAGAGACTCTGTTTTCGTCAGGTTTAATTTCTTTGGGAACCCCGATTATCAATCCTAACACTCCACAAATCACATGGTATTACACTAAAAATGTTTAATTTTGGTTATCTAACACCCTTTCAAAAGCTTTCCCGATTCGTTTGCTCGCTTCCTCAAGATGTTCAAACGAAGCACGTGTGAAAGCCAATCTGAAGTGAGAATCATCTAGAGAACTATCAACATAGAAGATTGACCCTAAAGGGAAAACGACACCTTCTGCTGCTGCTGCCTGAATCAAATCAACCGCTTTTGATTGAGTACATTTAACCCAAAGAAAATAACCTCCCGCTGGCTCATCCAATTCTATGTAAGAACCACAGTTTTTCTTGAGCGAATCAATCATTGTCCTGCATTTGGCTTTATATAGAGCCCTCATAGAGGCAATGTGGGTATCCAACTTGCCGGATTCCATTAGGTTTGCCAGGGCATAATGAACAAGTGGGCTGTTGCCCATGTCAAATCGGACCTTAGTTAACGGTTCCGCAAATTCATCTCTGGCTTGAATCCAGCCAGATCTTAACCCAGTGGCTAAAATTTTACTGAAACTACACATTTTTATAACCCCGTGACCATCCGACAAGGCGTAATAGGACGGAGGTGGAGGGGTATCGTAGTAAAGTTCGGTGTATGCGGCATCTTCAGCAATCAGAATTTTGTGTTTCGCACATATCTCAAGTATTTCTTGTCGGATTTGCAGTGATGTCACGTTTCCCATCGGGTTGTGATAATCAGGGATGGTATAGAAAAGCTTTATTTTTCTTCCTTGAGCAGTCAAAGATTCCACAGTTTCTTTAAACGAATCAGGGTTAATCCCCTCTTTATCCATCGGGACTTCAACTATCTCTGCCCTAAAACCTCGAATAGCTCTCACCGTACCGGAGTAGCTTGGAGATTCCACGATTGCAATATCCCCTGGCTCCACAAAAGCCTTGCAGATGTTTTCTAAACAGCCTGAACTACCGTTATGCATTATTATGTTGTCAGGTAGAAGAGCAGTGCCCTCAATTTTGTTTTGGCGGTCAGCGATCAATTGACGTAGGCCTTCATAGCCAAACCAACCACCGTACATGAGAGAATCACTAAAATTGTCTTTGATGGACTTAGAGAAGCTGTCAATTAAATCTTCTGTTGGCAAGGCTGTATCATCGGGAATTCCACCAGCTAAAATAATAGGATCAGGATGTTCGGTAGGTAGTCTCCAGAACCGACCTGCGTCTGTTGCACTTCCTGCCCCTATGCCCCGGGCCGCTTCTGAAAGTAATTCTTTTTCAATGTCTAAAGATTTCCATTGACTGGTTATCGTCTCTTTTTTGAATTGAACCATATCGGTAAACCTTGGGCCTATTGATATCTCTTTGGTTTGAGATGTTTAATTGCTCTATTTGAAATAAGGATAACCCTTCGAGACTAACTAGTGAAGCAGAAATTAATTAAAGAATAACGAGGCAAAAAGATTTTTATCTGTTCATGGTAGGATCCAGAGCATCTCGCAAACCATCGCCAACAAATGTAAACCCCATGGTGATAATTGCTATCATCAAGCTGGGAAATAGACCCATATGCCAGTAGGTTCGAACATAAGCAAGACTGGTAGATATCATTTTTCCTAAACTCGGAACAGGTTCATCAATTCCGAGTCCTAAAAAGCTAAGTCCTGCCTCATTAAAGATCACAGCAGGTACCTGGAAGGCGAGCAATACCGCTAGTATGGGTATGATGTTCGGGAATATGTGTCTAAATGCGACTCTGAATTGACTCGCTCCGATCGCCTGGGCTGCGACGACGAACTCTCTTTCCTTGAATGCTAAAAATTGCCCACGTGTAATACGTGTTTCCACCACCCAACCGGAAATGCCAAGAGCAAATATTACGTTCCACATTGAATGTCCGAGTAATCCCATAATAAACATGGCTATTAGTAAAGCAGGAATTCCAGTCGCGATTTCTATTATTCTTACTACTATTTGATCTACCCAACCACCCAAATATCCACCAAGAGTGCCGAGGCTTATACCTATGGTTAGGGTTATAACCTGTACGCCTAAAGCAACCATTATGGAAGTCCTAGTCGCGTAAATTATTCGACTAAGATAATCTCGGCCAACCCCATCAGTACCAAACACATGCCCCCAACTGGGGGGTTGCCTTGCCTCCACTAAATTCCCGACGTCGTATGAAGTTGGAGCTAAAAAGTTGGCAAAGGCTGCGATGAAAAAGCAGACTACAACAATACATAAGCCAATGACCGCGAGTTTATTACGTTGGAAACGCCATATAAAATTAGCCTTCCGCCTCTTTTGTCCCTTCTCTTCGATTTGGTTAAGACTGTTCATTGTCTACGATCCGTTAATCTGACTCTTGGGTCGGCCCATGTATAGAGTATGTCGCTTATAAAGTAGGTTAAGCCAAAGAGAACGGCTACTAACATGAACACCCCCATTATCACGGGGTAATCTCTGTCAAAAATACTGGTTACAAAATGTCGACCAATCCCTGGTATACCAAAAGTATTTTCTATAAAAATACTACCTGTCATAAGGTTTGGAATTAGAGGACCTACCAGTGTGATAATGGGGATTAGGGCATTTTTAAATACATGACGTAGTATTACTACCGGTTCAGCTAATCCTTTAGCTCGTGCGGTGCGAATATAATCGGATCTCATAGCCTCTAACATACTGACTCTTGTAAAACGCGCTATGAGGCTGGTAGGGGCTAGAGAATAAGCTATCACAGGTAGAACTAAATGCTGCCATGTTCCCCAGCCTTGAGTAGGGAGAAGGTCCATTTTTACTGAGACAAACATGACCAACCAGACTGCCACTGCAAAGTTTGGGACTGTGATTCCCGTTGTGGCTAAAAAGGTGACTGTATAGTCGAGTAGACTATTTTGACGAAGCGCTGCGATTATACCCACTGGAATGCCCATAGAAAAAGCTATTAAGAGAGTGAAAGCTCCAATCTTCGCTGTTGCTGGCCACCCGCGAGCGATCGTTTCCCAAACCGTATCTGTCCTGTATATGAAGGAATTACCCAAATCTAGATGAAGAAGATTCCATACATATTTAGCGTACTGAACATGAATGGGTTGATCTAGCCCATATTTTCTCATCATATTTTCTTTGGCGGCCCCTTGCAGTGGGATTTCTGCTTCGTTCCAAGGGGTACCGGGTAACCATCGGACGGCTACAAAAAGAATCAAGGAAATAATTAAAATAGATCCCAGAAGTCCGAGCAATCGTCCTAGAGAATATCTAATCATGCCGAGATTTTCTCTTCATTCATGCTACGACGCAAGTTCTGATAATTTGTCTGCAAGCATATGTATTTCGGTTTCGAGTAGATAAAAAGCCGCAGCTATACGCATTGATTTAGTGTCCGGGTTATGGGCAGTTAAAATTCTATGTTCATTCCATAGCCAATTGCCAGGTTCAGGGTGCTTGAGGCCGGCAGTGGAGAAGGCGACAATACCTGTACTTTCAGCCTTGTGCAAAGGTGTTTTAATAGTTATACCGGGAATGTCCAAAAGCCGGGCTTTTAACTTGCTAGCTAAGTCATGGCTTCTTTCATATATATTTTCAGCACCTATAGCGTTGTGAAATTCTAAAGCTTTTACTGCTGAAGCGTGCGTCGCCCAATAACGGGTTCCAAATTCAAATCGCTGGGCCGTTTCCAAACTTGTATACGATAGAGAATCGAGATCATATTGATCGGTCATGCCCCAACCTACCCAGCTTGTTTTTAATCTTGTTAGCCAATTCTTTGCTACATAAAGGAACCCTGTCCCTTGCTGACACAAAAGCCATTTATGGCCACAACCGGCATAAAAATCACAGCTTAAATCTTTTATTGACACAGGGAATTGGCCGATTGCATGAGCTCCATCTAGCATAAAAGGTATGTTTCGAGCCTTCAGGAATTCTCCAACCGCTTTCGCGGGTAATCGGGCACCATCAACAGTTGAAACATGGCTGAGAAAAACCAGTTTTGTTTTGTCGGTTATCAGCGATTCTAAATCTTTTAATATTTCATTGGTATTTGTTTGGAATCTAAGTAATTTGACTTGGACGCCATACCTTTCGGATAGATTTAAAAATGGGAGGGAGCCGCTGGGGTGCTCTTCGTCAGTAATAATCACCTCATCACCAGGATTCCAATCGAATCCCGAAGCAACGATGTTGATGCCATCCGATACGTTCCTAGTAAGAGCTATTTCGTCAGTGGAAACCCCCACATAGTTAGCAAATCCGTCCCGAGACGTTTCAAACAAAGTTAGTATCTCGTCGTTAACATCTCGATCGTAGGGTCCTTTAGTTTCTATAAGGCGGGTTAACCTTACAGCCTCATTCGCTACGACCGTTGGTGTGGGTCCGAAGGTACCGCAGTTGAAGTACGTGCAACTTTCGAGTGCAGGTATTTGTTTGCGGATTGATTTTATATCCGTTTTACCCCTCCCTAAAAGAACGGCCCACCTGATACAGTTCTGTATCGAGCAGGCCGCTCAATTTTTTTTACAAGGGTTCTAGTTTAAAGAGAAACCCTATATGTGTTTAGTAGGCCGAACGAGTATATTCTTTGACATTTTCCCCGATATACACCTCATAAATGTTTTGGGCCCCAAAGCCAGGGTTCCAGTTAGGGAACTGAAGGCCTGCCCACCCAGCCTGATTTTCTTCACGCCAGTCACCTTTGAGGTAAGGCTTGTGTAACTGATTCTGAATCTCAGACCAGAAAAACACGCTTCCTACATCTTCAGAAAGAATTTCCTGCAGCTTGATCATCTTCGCTGATCTTTCATCGGAAAGTTCCATTGCTCCAGCTTCAACCCTCAGATCCTCAAATTCTTTGTTGTTCCAGTTATGGCGACCGTCAGTCTTAAATACACCCATGAAGTTGGAAGCATCTACATAGTCAAACCCATATGAAACCATTGCGAATTGCAAGTCATGTTCATTTAGGCCAGCCATGTAAGTCTTTCGGTCCATATTGTTGATGGTTACGTCCACACCAATATTTTGCTTTAACTGTTGAGCAACGGCTGCTGCTGCTGCCTGGAATAGTTCGGTTTCTTGTCTCAAAGCCATTTCAAGCTTGGGGAATCCTTCGCCACCTGCGTATCCGGCATCAGCCATTAGTTTCTGAGCTGCCGCCGCATCAAAGCCTTGGTATTGCTTTAATTTGTCAGGCCCTGCAGCATCTGGGAATCCAGGAATCAGGATACCGTACCTTGGCTCCCCTCCTTCTGATCCGACGACGTTATTGATTATTGATTCTCTATCAATAGCCTTAGCGAAAGCTTGCCTAACTCTAACATCATCGAACGGTTCGCTTTGGAAATCGAAGAAAAGGTAGTGTGTTCGGAAGTCACCCGGTGAAAGACCTCTCTGGCTCATGAGCTTCTCATCGTTCTCCAGGAATTCTTGATCCGCGGGAGTAAAGGGTCCGCTGATAGTGTCAAGTTCTCCTGCGAGATAAGCGTCGAATTTACGTTCTCCGTAAACAGCCTTAAAATTTTCAATATAAGGAAGTAACTTACCTGTGTAGTTAAGGTTAGGTTCAAATTCTGCGTGCTGATTTGGGATCCACTCTTTAAGAATCCAAGGAGTGCTTGATACTGTGGTCTCAGGCTTGTTTGAATAGGTGGGGCCATGCTCTTCAGCCACGTGCTTTGCCAAAGGAGAACCATACATCATGAAACCAGGAACGTAGGGAGCAGGGGTATCTAACTGGAAGACCAGGGTATTATCGTCACTAGCCGTGACACCTAGAGAATCCAAAGGTTTTTCACCAGCTTCAATAGCCCCATAGTTTTCAACTTCGAGCATTCCAAAATACCATGTAAAGTCATAAGCATGATCTGGGTCAGCGTAGTATTGCCATGTATACACATAGTCATGAGCGGTGACAGGGACGCCATCGCTCCACGTGAGATCCGGATCGATATTAAATGTCCAAGTTTTCATGTCTGGTGAAGACGACCAATCTGTTGCACCACCTGGTACGGTAGATAGGTCCGTACTCAATAATGCTAGGCTAAAGCCACTCTGTATGCTTCCTGCCGCAGAGTTGTAAACACTGACAGCGAATTCTAGTGCCTCACCTTCTTTTTCATAGTTAATTTTAAGAAATTGATCTGCCATTGGAGCAGCGTCACTTGGCATTTCACGACCAAATACGTTGGTTGTTTTTGCTGCCGGAGCTGCTTTTGTCGC
>CEUY01206161.1_pt1 | contig 54611 bp, 112 predicted proteins | sample 361481 | NCBI WGS metagenome assembly CEUY01 (sample SAMEA2622737, study PRJEB7988) | marine metagenome | isolation source: saline water (ENVO:00002010), including | reverse complement strand
CTACGAAACGTACCGACCCGAAATCTACACCTACGTGGCTCTTCCTGTCCTGTATTTCCACAACAGCAGCCGCCATTGCGTGCATCAGACGTTTCTTTTGTAGTCTACGCATCCAATTGCTCCACTTCTTCATGCCATCCAAGTGCATCACTGCGAGTAATGTCACCATCTCTCCATACACGGAATACCTTATCACCGAGGTAGAACGCGGTGAAGCTTTGGTACTGTTTTATCCGGTCGTAGTGACCATGTGTCAGCAGTACCTGCTTGCGATGCTTTACAATTGCTTTCTTACGATTGTAATCTCTGAAGAACATACTTAACCCTCCACGGTTATATATCTGGTGGTTTTGCCTACCATGTGACTAATGTGAGTTGTCTCGCCTGGGGCAGTGCAGGACGGTAAGATTTCGGGCGGTAGAAGCTACGTCCGCTTCTAGGCTATAAACCTTACAGTGGGATAGTTCCTGTGGTAGCTGATAGCTGCGCGTTTTTTCTGCGTAGCCTGCTTCGCAGCCCACTAATGCTAGCAGCACGATACCTATAAGTGTTTTCTTAAACATTAATTAATCTCCTGTTCTAGTTTCTTTGGAGGGATTTCCGGGTGCACCCCTTAGACTACAAAAAATTTCCCGTAGGTTTAGGATTCCGTTGTCAAAAGCCGATAGGTGGTTTAGTACCTCGTCTAGGTAGGTATCCTCTATGTAGAGGACATCCTCCTCGCCTGGAAACCCTAAAACTACTCGATCATGAACTACACCTACAAATGCTATCTTTTCAGCATCCACTACTTGGCTTTTTCCAATCCTGATCAAAAACATATTACTGCTCCTTCTCGCAGTGAATTGATAATATTTGCTTTGGGCTTTTTACTGGAGTAGGTTCATCGCCCCACCCCGTAGCGGTCTCCAAAATACTTACCTTCTTGGAATTGCACGCTTCGAACGTATCGAAACTTTCAACAGAAACTTCCATGATATGCCCGGAAGTCTGGTGCATCATTAATATAAGAACTAGTTTGAACATTAAAAAGACTCCAATTTTAGTGTGATTTTAGCTTCTAGTTCCGCATTCTCTAAGTCTCCGGCTAGATCAGTGACTTCGTCATGTTGGATGGTCGCTGAGTGACCTATCTGCAATACAACCTCTACATCCAGACCCTCGAGGCTCTCCATAGTCTTTTCGACTTGGCGTAGGGCAGCGGCAGCTAATCCTACTTCTCTTTTTAGTTGTATAACTAAGGCTTGTGCCTCGTTTACTGCTTCATTTGGTTTTTGCATAACTATTTCCTTTTCTTCATTTTATGGAACTATTATACGTATTTTTCGATTATTCTACAAGTGAGATTTTAAGAATCAAGCTCTTGAAGTTCTTTAATAATTTCTATCAGAACTCTATTCCGCTTTTTTAGTATCATTTCTATATCAGCGCCTTCCTGTGGAAGTACGAAGATAGTAGGGAGCATGGATATTACATGAAACCCTGCAAAAGCAAACCTAAAAGGAACTACTCTGGACGCGTACACTATTCTCTGTTCCCCATTTTTTGCTGTCGGGGCGCGGGATTTTTTGTAAGGGTCAGCCATCCCGATTGACCCCCATGCTTTAGCCATTAGCATTACCCCACGCAACTCCGCCGGATAATTTAAGTGGCTTACTTTGTTTTATAGTATCACCTTTAGCCATAACTTCCTGTAGTGTCTCCTGCTTAGAGACGGCACCCCAAGAGATACCGCCCTCTAGCACTGGTGCTTGTGTTTTTCTAGGCTCGAAACGAGTAGTTGGCTTCATGCCGATATCAGAGAAAGATTCATCATCAAGAAGCTTCTCAGCTTCAGTCATGAAGTCGCGTGGAATCTTGAGTTCGTTCATCAAACAGAATACACGATACCAGTCGATAACTTTCTGGAAGTTAGCCATACCAGTTTCTTCGTCGTACTCTATACCACACATACCAACGTACATCTTACCTAAGTAAGGGTTTGCGTTGTTACCTGTCGCTTGATAGAATTTCTCGCCGTGTTTCTCTAGGAACTTGATAAACGGAACTGGAGAGTTCACACACTTACGAATTTCTTTCCAAAGACCGCCTTGAACAATGTCATGCAGGAACTGCATTTTCTTGTTAGGCTTTTCTTTGACGTACAGTGCCGCTGTCTCCGGACAAACGCAATCAACGGAATCTAAGTCGTAGTATTTTGCAACTTCGTTCTTAGCTTCCCACGCGTCATTGTGACGCATTTCTGTGTGTTGTTCCGTAGCCATAACTATAGCGTGAATACGCTCTTCCATACACTCTTTTTTCGCTTCAGAGTAGTCGAGCTTATCCCACTCATCTTTCATGATTTCTACTTTACATCCCTGATCTAGGAGATAGTAACGTAAAGTAGTCGGGAATCTCTGACACTCTCTATAGCGTCGCAATCCAAATTTCGCTTGATGTCTCCCAAGCCATCCCAAATCTCTGTCTAGGAAATCTGTGGTGTAACCTGAACGAAACGATTTTGTCTTGTCATCCGTATAGTAGTAGATGAACTTAGCGCCTCGGTCACGTCGGAGTGCTTGAAAACGCAAATTTGGAGATTGAGTCGTAGCCTTTGTGATGACACAGATGTTGTCGAAATATCTGAAATCCACACCATTAGTCACGGATGGAGAACAAAGCAGACAGTCAATCTTTTGACTGATAAGAGCATCGTTCGTGTATTTCAAAATATCGGCGATGTCAGGATCATTACTAGAGTTAGAATGGATCTGTTTCACTACTTGACCTGGGTGTAGTGCCGCCAATGTTTTTTGACGGATGTTTAACGCCTCAGGTCCAAGGTCTGTTACGACAATAGTTTTCTCACCACAACCCATTGAAGCGTTTACAATCGCCCAAATAGATTCTTCCTCGTCTACTTCCCATGCGCGAGCATTTCGTAACATGTTGCGGTGGTGGTTGTAAGCAACTACTTTCTTGCCTTTAGTTCCTAGAGTAACGTAAGATTCGATAGTTTCCTCGCCAACGTCACCGTCGGAAAGAACAACGTACTTACAGTTATCCAGTAAGGCTTCTAGCGTTTGAATACACTTATTACGCTCGCGCATAAGCGTAGAGTTTAGAAGTTCATTCATAACCGCATCAGCTTCATCAATGAATAGGAAATCAATCATACCCATCTCCGCCATCTCTTTGTAGCGGTGAAGTGAGTGAATAGTAGTTGACATTCTACCCTGTGGGTCGTTGTAGAACTCATTGTGAAACTTCATCTTTCGATATGCTTCATCTTCTGGTGCTCCGAATTTCTGAGCATTGGAGTCTACAAGGGCACGGGTATTTGTTACGGACAGGAAACGTCCCTGGATTTTCCCCAGTGCAAGCCACATCTTAACGGCTGTCGTTTTACCTGTACCAAGTGACGCTTTTAAGAACGTGATAGAATCTCTTGGAGGTAGATTCTCTAGGCGAACGAAATCCTCCTGCTTTTTAGCGTCGGTAGCAAGAATCTCGACTTCAATATCATGTTGCCAACGAGCGGCACGGATATTGTCTGGCATTTCGGAAGAGTGGTCAAGATCTGACTTAGCCGCTCTGGATATGTTGATATTTTTAGGGATAGAACGATCTGCCTCACCAACAATCTTAGCGACACACGCTTTTCTACCGTTGTTGAAGTAGTCCTGCATCTGGCGCTTACCATTTTGAACAGAACCGTAGTTCTTCAGAATGGAGTACAGAAAAATACCGTAGTTTTCTTCTTCAGCCAGCGTAGGTTCTTTTTCTAGGTAGTCGAAGCTGATACCATCTTCCCAAGCCATGTGGTAAAGTGATGGTACGTGACGAATGAACATGCCCTCTTCTTTTTCTGACATGTACTCTAGCTTGTCCTGTACTCGTGGAGTTAGACATTCACTACCTATAGTGTTAGAAATCATAGTGTTGTGCTTGTTTCTAACGGTAGCTGCTCGGTTGAAGATATGTTTAGGTGTATTTTGCCTGATAGTAGCTCTAGCTCCTTCTTGGAAGTGTACTCGTTCCTTCTTATTTTCTTTGAATGGGTCTCTCTGGGAGTCCAGAAAGGCTGGGTCAGCTATAAAGTGTGGCTGACGTGGGTGATACGGAGCTGGATCGACTAAATCTATCTTTTTGCCAGTTTCTTGGTCTTTGTTAAGGACAGAGATAGCAATATAAGCCGCCTGATCTGGTGTAATGTAAAACTCGTTCTCCAAATATAGGTGAATACGGATTTTACCCTTCTTAATACCAGAAGAGCCAGAAGCTTTAGCAATAAAGCCCATATCTTTAGGGAATAGGTTAGGAAAGCGCTCATGCAGTAAATCGCAGACGTACTTACCCTGTGATTCCACGTCAAACCATTCAATATTGTCTGGTAGCGGAAGGTTATCGACGTCCATGAAGATAATAGGACTAGGCTTACCTAGGAAGAAATTCTCAGGACTACGACGTAATCTGGTCATTTCCTCTTTTGCCGAAACATCTAGCACTGGTGCGTATCGAATAGCAAAATTGTAATGCTTTTCTCTGTAGCGCTGCACCATAGTCATAGTTTCTGCTAGGTTTTTAGGTTCTACGATCTCATCCACATCGAAAAGAGTGACCATCTTCGGCGGGGAACCCGCCGGGTTCTTGTCAGAGAATGTCTTGACAAAATAGTTACCCTCTTTAGATTGTACGGTGTATGGTACTCCGCGAGAGCTTGGATGGTTACCCAAGGACGCGGATAGGATTACAAACATAATGCTCCTTAGTTAATTAGTGAGTTTATATAATTGATGTCCCGTCTAAGGGAACTGGAGTCCGTGTTTATAAGGCTCATAATATTCTTGGTCTTAGAATAAGAAACTACAGAAGAGTAAGATGAGCTTGCAAAACATTCCGTAGAACCATCAAAAACTGAGGACTGGAATAGACTAACGGACTTGCACGCTCTCTTTACAACAGTTTCCATCTCCCTAGCATCAGAGGCTTCCACTTGATGCAACTGATAATATGTTACACCACGACCAACATGCTTAGCGAAAGCCTTACAGACCTTCCTAAGCCGTCTGGCAGGATTTACTGAAAATCCCACTTTTATACACAGGAGTACTCCTTGCTCGTCCATTAATTTAGCTACATATAAGTATTTTACCCTCATAAGTTGTAGTCGTCCCGTAACGCGAACGGGGCGTCCGCAGTTGCATAATTTATAGAAAATTTAGAGCGCAAAAATTTACCCTTTTCAGGGGTATTGAGCACAAAAAATAACGCCTCATGTGCGCTATATAAAAATCTTTGTCTTTGTAGGTTAGTAGTCTGTAGGAGATCGAGGGCATGCTACGATTTCAGTGCACTTACTACAGCAGGGTGGTATAATAGTCCTCTAGTCGTCCCCAGCACACTGACGTTGATAGAATCGAACTACGGTGCCGTACACCATTGTAGCCTATCTAACTAACTCATGTTCTAAAATCCAGTCAATAACTTGTCGATGAATATGCATTCTCCTGCCTAGTGTGAGTGCGTCAACTCTGGCTATAAATAGCACGCGTTTCATGGTGTCAATCATCTCCGGGTCACATCCCGCCCGAACCAACTTTCCCTCCCCCGCTCTATGGCATATTGACTTAATTTGGGTAGGAGTCCAATTCGATTTAGTATTGTATTAATGAGTATGCTATTCGGTTGCTAGGTTATCGGTAACCCCCTTAGCAGGATATTTTCGTTACTTACTGATACTCTAAATTCAATACATTCATTATACGCATAAATCACCCGCGAACGCAAGTGATTTTTTTATTATCTTAGGTGTCCTGTCTTCAAGCAGAAAACTCCCAGACCTGGGGGTCTTCGGATTCTTCGCACAGTCGCTTTGTCAGAGTAGTGCAAATCGTTAACGTAAGCTTCAACAGCTTGTTTCTGCCAAGTATCTAGTCCGCGAAACCACGGAGAGCCAGCGCCTAGGTTATAAAGAGAAACAAGAGCTTCTAACTTGACGTACTTAGCATCCTTGGGGCGGTTTCTAGTACGTAGAACGTGCACAGTAGTATTCGCACCGTAATGTAGCACCCAACCAAACTCTTGCCCGAAAGCAGCAATCTTGTGTAGGTCGTCCATTATGATAGATTTGTAGCGGTCAGCCATTTAGATCTCCTGAATTATCATACAGTAGGTTTTGTTATCCATAAGCCCGTGTTTCTTACCGTGCAACTGTGCATCATGAGCAGCTTGCTCACAAACTTCGATACTAGGCATTGGGATCTTCCCTTGATCTTTACAAGACTTAATCTTGCCGCTCTCGCTTAGGGTCGCCCCTAGGCAATACATTAATATAATAGATGTTTGCATTACAGTATCTCCACTTCATTGTCTTCAAATAGGTAAAACTCTTCTTTGTTTATTAAGATTGGACATGCGCCTGCCTCTAGCAGTACGCGACCTTGGATTTTGTAGTATTCCTCGTAAGGAAGGGCAATTAGCTCACCCAAACACTTATCGGTGCCAAAATATAACTGACGACCTTCTTTAGTTAGACGAACCTTTAGGGTTCGTACTAGTTCATGTGAAATATGAGTCATAACTAGCCCTCTATAGTAGAAAATTCTTTAACGCGAAATGAGTAAGCGATTAGGGCATCAAAACCACCATATCCTTTAGCAGATAGCTCAGTGCCTTCCACCAAAACATCACCAGGAGCTAGCACGTACTCAAACCCCTCTAGCGTTAGCGTTTGGATCTCTGAAGTGTTATTTATGTGAAAAGCTTCTAGGATAAGTCCTGTGACATCACACTGGGTAGTCCCTTCGTTAAGCATCCAAGAGTACCCACCGTTTTCTAGATTAGCGTATTTTGTTAGTACGATTCGCATATTTTGTCCTCTTTTCAATTTATACACGTATTATAGCAAAAAGTGGGTCACGATGCAAGTAAGAATTTTAAGAAAGAATTAATGCCTCGCGCGCGTATAATAAGAATGATATCAAGTATCACAAAAGTACCCTACTTGTCAAGTAAAAAGGAAAAAATTCAGCTAAGAGCCCCATTCTCCCTTCAGGACTTTAAATTTAAAAAATTCACTTGCACAATTGCCCAATTTTCTCTATAATGGATGTACTTTCTAACAAAAGCAACACCATCTAAGAAGGAAACCTAAATGGGCAAAGCCAAAAACAGAGAAAAGTTCGAAAGTGGACATCATGATATGCAGATGATGCAGGCTCCTATAATCAACCAAGTTGAGCGCGAAAAACTTAAAGGTCGATCAGCGGAGCAGCAGAAATTCATCAATTTAATTTATGAGTCAAAGATCGTTGTGGTCTCCGGTCCTCAAGGTACTGGTAAAACTTTCCCAGCTTCAGTGGTTGCATGGGATATGTTCACTAATCCGAATTATGCAGAACAAGTAACAACAATCACTATGATTCGTCCTAACGAACCTTTAGGTTCTACAATGGGATTCATGAAGGGAGACCTGTACGAGAAGTACAAGCACTGGCTTGCACCTATCGAAGAAGGCATCCTATGGAGAATGGAAGACGGTAAGCAAGATCTCGGATCTCTAATTAAAGCAAAAAACACCTACAAAGACCTAATCAACTGTGAAGCTATTACCCCTACTCCAGTAGAGCACTTACGTGGTAGAACATGGAATAAAACCTTCGTAATCATTGATGAGGCACAGAACCTGTCAATTGAAGCTATGAAGTGTATCATGGGTCGTATTGGTGAAGATTGTAAAGTAGTTATCTGTGGTGACGTGGATCAGTGTGATTTACCACGCCCAGAACTATCTGGCTTACGCTATCTTCGTGATTGTTACGAATACGCACTAGAACGAGATATGGGACGTGTACCACTACGTTGGGTTAGCCTAACGGAAACTGTCCGCTCTTACGAATGCGATTATTTCACTCGCCTATTTAACGAGGTCGATGCGCAGACTACCGGTGACAAGATCATCCCTAACGCGATGGACTTCCGCGACAACGTTGTAAACAAATAATTCAAAGCCCCTCCAACACGTGAGGGGCTTTTTCACCTCAGGAGTAAACATGGCAAAAGACTACATTATCCTCGGCTTTGAGACAGGCTGTAACCCTTGTAATCAATTAAAAGAACTAATGGCAGAGTTGGTTATACCATACCAATTCGTAGATGCTAAGTTAGCGGGCAATCCAACGGCGCTGACGTTAAAGAAAATGGTAAAAGAATTGAAACCAGAAAATCAGGTAGTACCTGCACTATTCGAAAAACTAGACTCGGGCAGCCTAGTCCTAGTAGGCACAGGTATCGAAAAGACTTCTAAGTACGTTAAGGAGCACTACAACAATGATTAGATTCGTAACAAAATCAGATGGTCAGACGCAGTTGTATGACCCAATTAAACAGCAACGCTGGGCTAAATGGGCAGACCGCCAAGGCGACCTATGGCCAGAGATCGCTAAAGGGGTACATGACCGCCTGGAGGACTACGACTCTACCTTCGATATTCATCAGAAAATGATTAAGTTCTGTCTAGAGCAGGAACAAATCCCGTTCTCCCGCGTAGCGGCATACCTAGAACAGGCAACAATCCTGAAAGCAGCAGAACGTATCGGACTAGAAGGAATCTCTGTATACGATCTAGAAGATTCCATGGAACACCTATTTGAGCTAGGTCTATGGGATCGTAACGCCATTCCGCCATACAACCCAGAATGGGAAGACTGGCTTGCAGAACTACTTATTCCAGATCTTGAGTACTGGACAGTCAAACAGTGGTCTGATAAGTACGGTATTAAGTACGAGGGTGAGTGTATCGAGCCGGTACAGCTAGGTGCTTTAGGTTTAGGTCTAGCACTGCATGGCGATACGGAACGTGCATTCGAAATGGCGAAAGCTATTATCCTAGGTAAGGTAAACCTACCTACTCCAGTACTAAACGGTTGTCGTAATGGTGACTTTGATGCTATCTCATGTTGCGTTATCTCAACTAACGATACTGTTGGCTCAATTGGTACCGGTATTGATGTAGCATATCAAATGACTGCTAAGAAAGCAGGTATCGGTGTTGAATTCGATACACGCTCCAAAGGCTCACCTGTAAAAGGTGGTCGAGTAGAGCACTTAGGTAAGCACGGTATCTACTCTACAGTAGATAAGTCCGTTAAAATGTTTACTCAGGTAACTCGTGGAGGTTCCGCGACCGTTACTTACAAAGCAATTGACCCAGATATTATGGAAATGTTGCTATGGAAGACGCAGCGTGTAGACATTGAACAACGTATCGACAAACTTGATTACTCATTTGCTTTCAACGATTCGTTCCTAGCAGCGGTAATTGAAGACAAAGAATGGCTGCTATTTGACCGTAATACGTGCCCAGATGTACATGAAGCATTCCTAGGCTCATCCGAGTACTACGATATGGTAGTTGAGTTGCACAAGAATAAGGCTTCAGGCTCCATCAATGCTCGTGAGCTACTTAAACGATTCTTGACATCTCGCTCAGAGACTGGTCGTGTTTACGCTATTAACCTAAGTCGTGTAAACTCCCATACTCCGTTTATTGACCCTATTGTACAGTCTAACCTATGTATGGAGATTAACCTTCCTACTAAAGGCTACAATGGCGGTGGAGATCTTTACACAGATAACTCTGCCACTCGTGACATCCTAGAATTCGTAAAAGAAGGGCTAGGGGATAAAGAGTCTATTGCACTAATTTCAGACTACATCAATGAAAATCATCAACTGGACGACCGTTCAGAAGGTGAAACAGCATTCTGTGCACTTGGTGCTATCGTAGCAGGTAAGGTATCTTTCGAAGAATACCCTGTAATTGCTGATCTTATGGTTCGTACGGTAAACGTAATGATCGATAAAGCTCCGGCACTGACTCCATCTATGCGTGAGTCTATTTTGCGTCGTCGCTCAATTGGTATCGGTATTACGGATCTAGCAGGTTACTTATACCGTGAAGGTCTAGATTACGATGGATCTGAAGAGTCATTCCAAGCAGTTGGTAGACTATCTGAACACCACTACTACTGGCTTCTGAAAGCGTCGCAAGATCTATCAGAGGAAACTGGCGACTACATTAGAGAAGGTATCAATTACGGTTGGTTGCCTATCGACACGGCAGTACAGAAGTACGACACGGAGCTGGACTGGGAAGCACTAAGAGGTAAAAAACGTTACAATAGTGTTCTAGTGGCTCACATGCCTACAGAAAGCTCAGCTGTATTCTCTGGCGCTATTAATGGTCTATACCCACCACGTGTGCGTGTTGTCTACAAGAAAGCCCGTCGCGGTAACGTACAATTCATCGTAGATAATGAAGACTTCTTAACAGCATGGAAAGTAGATCCATTGCATATGTCTCGTTACTACGGTCTAGTAGCAGATTTCTCAGACCAAGGCATCTCAGCTGACACCTGGTTAGTTCCAGAAGACTTTGAGGAGGGTAAAGTTCCTCTTTCACTACTAATGCAATACTTTGTTGCACACTTTAAGAACGGAACTAAGACTATGTACTACCAAAACACAAAAGATGCAGAAGCTAAGACAGTACAAGAGCGTATTGCGGAAGCTAATGCAGAAGAAGACGAAGGCTGTGAAGGAGGCTGTAAGCTCTAATGACTCAATTTAACGCAAACAACAAAGGCTACCAAAACGGTCACTACCCATTACTCCTAGGCGAGGAACTGGGTCTAGCAGACTCCGTAAACGTAAGCTACCCGAGAATCGAAGCTCTTTACCAACGACAGCTTAGTCAAATCTGGAATGAGTTCGAGGTAGACATTACCCAAGACCGTATGGACATGGTGAACTTACCGTACTCAATCGTACGTCCAGTACAGCAAAACATTATGTGGCAGGCTCTTGCGGATGCAGTAGCCGCACGATCTATTTCTAGCCTACTAATGAAGTGGGTTAGTAATCCAGAGTTTGAGCACTTGATTAACCTGTGGTCATTCTTCGAAACTATCCACAACCGTACATACGCCCATATCATCAAGCAGACTTTCGAAGATCCATCTGATATGATGCGAGAGACGTATGAAAACGCTGAAGTTCTTATGCGTTCGGAAGCTATTGTACGTGCTTTTGATGCTCTAGAAGCTCTAACGGACGAAGATTCTTACAAAGACAAGCAAATCGCTATCCTTAATGGTTTTGTCGCACTATTTGCGCTAGAATCTATCGCATTTATGGCTTCTTTCTCTGTGACATTTGGTGTGGCAGAGCTTGGTGTATTCCAAGGCATTAGTCAACTAGTAACTCTGATCTGTCGCGATGAAGTTCTTCATACACATATGGGTCTGGAAGTTATGGACACCTTACGAAACCAAGAAGGTTGGGGTCCGATCTTTGAACTCTGCCGTGAGCAGCACCTTGAGATGCTTAATGAGATCGTTCAACAAGAGCTTGATTTCGCTACACACATCTTCAAGGATGGGGCAATCCCAGGTATGAGCGAGCAGCTTCTGCAGCAAGAAGTTTGTTTCCTAGCTTACCCTACCTACCAATTCTTCGGTCTTAGTGAGGAGTTCCCATTCGAGAAGGTAGAGTCTGAACCACTAACCTACATGTCGAAGTACATCGACTCATCAAGCATTCAAGTAGCAGCACAAGAACTGCAACTGACAGCTTACCAAGTAGGTATCATCAAAGATGACGTAGCAGGCCTAGATATTGACTTCTCAGATGATACGTTAGGTTTATCACTAGCGTAAATAAATTAAATTCTTACTTGCCAAGGGACTGTTATATTGCTATAATAGTCCCTTAATTAATTGGAGAAACCATTATGTCAGAAGTAAACGACCTAACAGCAGTACCACTAGCTGAGCTTACAGACCAGCAGATTAAATCACGACTACACTTAGTACGTGATGAGCAAGTGCGCCTATCAGCGGAGCAGGTAGAGCTAAAACGTATGGAGAACGCGCTTATGAAAGAAATGTGGAAACGAAATGACTAAGCAGTACATTGAACTAGCTAACAAAATAATCACGGAAGGTCAGTGGCAAGAGAATGAGCGAACAGGTAAGCGCTGTAAGGTCATTATCAATCACGACCTCGAATACAATGTAGGTGCAGGGGAATTCCCTCTATGTACCACCCGTAAATCATTCTGGAAAGCCGCAGTAGCAGAGCTTACAGGATACGTAAGAGGATACTCTAATGCTGACAAATTTAAAGAACTGGGCGCTCCTACTTGGGATGCTAATGCTAACGACAATAGTGTATGGTTTAATAGCATTCACCGTACTGGTCCGGGTGATATGGGACGCGTATACGGAGTACAGGGAAGAGCTTGGAATGGATACGAAGGCGTCAAAGTCGACCAACTCCTAAAGATAATCAGTAATCTGTCAAAAGGTATTGATGACCGTGGGGAAATCCTAATGTTTTGGAACCCTGGCGAGTTTGAGTTAGGCTGTCTGCGTCCTTGTATGTACCAGTATCAGTTCTCTATCTTAGGAGATACACTGTACTTAAATGCGACTCAGCGATCTTGCGACGTACCTCTAGGGCTGAACTTTAATATGGTACAGGTGTATACTTTCCTAGCCATTATGGCTCAGGTAACTGGACTAAAGCCAGGAATCGCGTACCATAAGATTGTAAATGCCCATGTGTACGAAGATCAGTATGAGCTGTTTAAGGAGCAAGCAAAGCGCGAACCTATGACGCCACCAACACTGCATATCAATCCTGACTTCGGACTGGATGACTGGCTAGGTGACGACATGGATATCTTAAAACACTTCAACGTGGTAAACTATAAACATCACGATGCTATAAAATACCCGTTCAGCGTATAATTATGAAATATTCGCTTGCTTAGGTGGGCGAATTTCCGTATAATATACACATATTCTGAAAAAGGAAACGTTATGCAACTAAATTGGTTAATCAGACAGGCTCATCAGATGGAGGAAGATATTCCTGATTATCGTGTCGGTCAGCACTTCTGTAACTTACTGATAAAGGACACTACAACCGATCCTTTATTCAGCAAATTATGGAACGAACAGATAGAGGCAGATGCTCTAGATATTATCTACGAAATCATGGGTAAGTACCACTGGAAGGGTAGTATGCTCCCTAATATACGAACCTGTACCTACAATGGTGCTGGTGAGTGGGAGTTTCGAGACATAGAAACAGGAGAGCTTTACTAATGGCTAAATATCTTATAGCAACAGATGGCGGCGCTCGCGGTAACGGAGACGGTACAGGTGCATCCGCTTGGGCTTTCGTAGTCTACGATGAGGGTCAGTTCCGAAAAGGCTCTCGATCTGAAGGCTACCCAAAACACCACCGTTTAACTAACAATGCTATGGAAGGTACAGCCATTCTAGAAGCGTTGAAATGGCTAGCTAGACGACCGAATGGCACTGAAGCCTACATTATGTCCGACTCTAGTTACATGGTTCAGTGTGTTAATCAGTGGATGGACGGCTGGGCGGCTAATGGGTGGACTAAGAAATCCAAGGGCGAAATTCAGAACCTTCAGATCATGAAGGATATCTACTCAATTAAGCAAGGTCTTAATTTTAGATTGGTACACGTAAAAGGACACCAGACAGGTAATAGTTTTGAAGCTACTTCTAACCGAGAAGCCGACGCCCTATGCAACGTAAAAATGGATGAAGTGGAATTCGAGACGGAGGTACTTAAATAATGTCACACTATGAATGTAGCGATTGCGGAGAGTACCAATGCGTAGGTGACTGCGTGGAGCGCGAAGCAGAGAAGCGACGCAGAAAAGTAGAAAGATTAGAGGAGCTAGGCTTAACAAATGAAGACCTGGCTCTATTAGAGCGTGCAGTTCATGTAATTGAGCTGACATTACCAGAAACCTCCTATGCAAAAGGAGTATTACTAGCAGAATTGCTAGAAAGTATTAAGAAAAGGATAAAATGAGAAACTTCGTAGCAAAGCACTCACGGACGTTCAATAGGGCGTCCGTTCAAAGAGATAGGACTAAATACAGTAGACAAAATCATGTGAATTGGCTCGACGAGTACGAGCCTCCCTCAAGTGTTTATATTAAAGAATAGCCTTTCATATAAATTCTTAAACTTTTACTAGCCAACAAGCTAAATTGTTGCTATAATAGTTTCACAAAATAAGAGAACAAAAGGAAATAAATTATGCCTTGTAGAGACTATACAGAAGAGGACGTACTCCGTGGTCAGGTCTTAGACACAGAACGAAGAGTAGAACACCTAAAAGAGCAGTGCAATAAACTAACCGGAATGCTATGCCACGTAGTCGGTAACGTAATAGATGGTAAGTTTGATAACGCACTGACCTCTGAAGTTAATGCTTGGTATGCAGAGCATCGCGCAGCAGATATTCGTAACTTACAGTCTATGTTCTCTAATGTAGACTTAAACGATCTCTCTAAAGAAGAGTTCGATACTATTGACAAAATCCTAGATAAATACACACAATAAGGAAACACTATGACAGATAAAGCAGTTCGCACGCCAGCAGTAGGCGAGAAAGTAACAATCGGTTTCACTTCTAATGGCAATGGTAAGACTGTAAAAGGTCGTATCAAGCGCCAAGATGTGATCAAAGCTATCTATGAAGATACGCGCCGCACGGATAAGGGTGTTTTCGTATTCTCCGTACAGGTGAACAACGGTGAACAGTACGAAGTAGTTCGTGTAAATGAAGGCTGGGTTGCCCTAGCCTAAAATAGAAAATTCTGAAATAAATTCTTGCTAAAGAATTAAAAGTTCGATATAATATCATCTCAAAATTAGAAAAAGGAAATACCTTTATGAAAAAAGCATCAAAGCGTTACACTCGTCGCCTAGAATCAAATGAAGATCTGGCAATTTCTCGTGCAGTATCCCGTCGTGATGGTCTAGCCAAGATCCTTGGTTTACTATCAAAAGCTACGGATGGTGCTGTCAAATCTGATGAGCACGCAGTGCAGTACACAGCCTTTAATAAGGGTCTGTTCTAAAAATTCTAAAACTTTTACTTGCTCGATAAGTTAAAAGTTGATATAATAGTTATACAAAATTGAGAGAAGTAATCAATCCGAATAGTAAGAGCTAACGAAGAAAGTAGTGTCTAGTAGCGATATGTAAGTAGTGAAAGACACTTCTAGTAACGGGCTAGAAAGTAGGTACGACAGAAAATCTCAAACTTTTACTTGCTTAACGAGATAAAAGTTGATATAATATCTCTTAGAAATTGAGAGTTATTTAAGAAGTCGCTTTAGTAAGCTGACAGGGCGAAACCTCAGTTAGTAGTCCAACTGGTTGAACGACGATTTCTTAAATAATTACTTGCTCATCAGCTAAAATGATGATATAATATTACAAAGAATAATTCTTTGAGAAAGTAGAGCACAACGCGATTGCAAATTAACATAGTATAAGATTTGCTGAAATCCTTAGTGGCACTATAACCGCATGCACCCACCGTGAGAAGAGGTTGCTGCTCGTACTAAAGGCGTCGACACCTTTAGTGACTTTCTCAAAGAGTTATTTGGTTAATGTTCTAAACCGTACCGGCGCAATAAAGCATTGCCACAACGACCTAGCGAACGGCGTGTGGAGGACTCAGTAGTGGTAGACTGGGAGGGGCTGCAACCCCTTGGTGTATATGGGCAGCGAAGTGAGTTCCAAGAAGGGACAATATCGGGACTGTGAGAATGTTAAGCCAAATATCTTTTTCTAAAACTTTTACTTGCCCAACAGGATAAAAGTTGATATAATAGTTACATAAATTAAGAGTTCTTTTGACTAGACAAGACCGAAGCGGATGCATACGTTAGGAGTTTCTGGTACTGCAAGATGGTTAGCGCCCAACCCTAAGCCGCGACTATGAGGGCAGTGCATTTTCAACAGAGTCTAGTGCAAAAGAATTTTTAAAATTAGGACGTACCTCAGCCCGATCAATATGAGGTACTTAAGTAAGACGGTACGGCGCCCCTTAGTCCTAAACCAAATTGACGCGGTTTTAGTCACGGCTGGTGCTGTTCTGGGGCTCATATCCCTAGCTGATGGGTTCGATTCCTGACTCCGCTACCAAATTTGTTTACTAGGTTTTGGGGCTTTTGCCTAAAATCAATTTCCACTGACTTAGTATCTTGAGTGAGAATGACGCGAAAAGAAGAGTTGCAACGCAAAAGACCAGGGGTCTCTAGCCTGAATACGTATTCTTTGACCCGACCAATACCGAGAGTGAAAAGTAAAGACATTGCGATTTACTAGTAAACAGAGCAAATGATTGGGGTGAAGCTTAAGTGGCATAAGCACCGGACTTTTAACTCGGCGATAGTGGGTTCAAATCCCATCGCCCCTACCAATTTAAGGTCATACTATGAAATTAAAGCTAAATAATCGAGATAAGCAGGTTCAGGAAATGTTGGACTGGATTATGAAAAATAAGCTATTTCATAGTATTACTAGAGATACTAAGAGAGTATCTGAAGGCTACGCAATACACCTAACAAAACAGAAATGTAGAGTTAAGTATGGTGAGCCTAGGTACGACACTAAGTACTTTGAGAGGCAGCTAATTAAGCAAAAAGTCTTTTCAATAATGACTCTGAACATACTTTGTACACTACATAGTATACCAAACAATATAGGTTACGTGTATATAGTCTCCAACCCAGCTTGGGAAGGTTGGTACAAAGTAGGTGCTGCAAAAGATGCAGAAACAAGGTTACTAAATTACCAGACGGGAACACCGTTTCGTGATTACAAGCTAGAGTGGTACATACCATGTGACGATTACGTCGAGATGGAGAAATCATTTCATAATGATAGTGAGTTCTCCCACGAATGGGTACAGATGCCTATAGCTAAGATAAGACAAATGCTCGGTTCGACTATCGGTTAGGTCGTCAGGTTTTCAACCTGAAGGGAGGGGTTCAATTCCCCTACTGAGTACCAATTTACTTTAAACACCTGGGGCTGGTTCGGGTGACGGAAGGAGGTTTGCACCTTTCTGAGTGGGGCTCGACTCCCCACAGCTCCACCAAACAATGAGGTTTCTTGAGTCCACTATACTCGTGTGATAAAGAATTAATACTAGCTGAAAACTGACTCTCGCTAGTGCCTCGCCAAACAACGGGTAGATGCGACGAATTGGTAAGTCAACGGATTGTAAATCCGCCGCCTCTGGCATGTAGGTTCAAGTCCTACTCTGCCCACCAAATTAAATCAGACTAAGGATACCCTCGACTGGCTCGGGCGATTAGTTTACCACACTCTAGGGTGTGGAGTTAGTATCCACCAAACAATAGAGTCCTAGCTAAAGTGGCAAAGCGCAGCTTTCATACGGCTGTCAGTTCCGATTTCGACTATCGGGGACTCTACCAAATTTAGGGTAGTTAGCAAAATGGAAACGCAGCGAGCTGTTAACTCGTCATGACACAGGTTCAATTCCTGTACTGCCCGCCAAATTTATGCTCTGTTAGCTGAGATGGTTTAGCACCTCACTTGTAATGAGGTGACGGCGGTTCGAATCCGTCACAGAGCACCAATTTGAGAATACGAAACTAGGCGAATGAAGCTCGAAGTCAGCTTCCGATATGTAGTCTAATTAGTTGATAGGTTGTGACTTCGTACTGCCTATCTCTCAAACCAAACAGTTGGGGTATAGCTTAGTCTGGTCTAAAGCATCGGTCTTTGAAATCGTGAGCGTGGGTTCGAATCCCGCTGCCCCTGCCAAACAATGCGGTTAGAAGTAGCTGACTCCTAGGGTTGGTGTTTATCAGATGGGATTGCAATAGATCCCTGACCGCTCCAAACAATGGATGAGATAAGTCAATGCGACACGAGTAAAGGTCTCAGCCCCTCGTAATGGGGTCGGTTTGATCACCCGTACAGTTGGAGGCAGTATCCAACTCTCATCCACCAAACAATGCCGGAGTGGTGGAATATTTGGTTATACACACTGCGCTTAAAACGCAGCGCCCTAGGGATTGTGAGTTCGAGTCTCACCTCCGGTACCAAATTTTGAAATTTGTTCTTGCCTAAGAGCCGATTTCAAAGTATAATAGTTCTACAAAATGAGAAAAGGAACTAACAATGAATAAAAAAGTTATCTATGAAGTTATGTTCATGGTCGATGCTTACATGAGTCGCGACTGGTTCGAAAATGAGTGCTTTGCTATCCAATGCTCAGAAGAGCGTGACGGCAAGGAAAGAATCGTTAACAAGTTCGTAGTAACTAAAGAGTTCCTAGAAGATAACAACATCTGTTTTTCAGATAGTGAATACTACACTGAAGCAGAGATAGAACAACTTGAAGCAACGTTAGGTGAGGAGAAAGTCTGGTGTTAAGACAACTCCTTTGGATACTCGCTATATTTCTAATGTGGGTAAATAGTTGGTTTGAGAAACCTAACGAATAAAACAATTTTGCGGCTGTGGTCTAGTGGTTTAGGATACCTCCCTGTCACGGAGTGTGGTCGCGGGTTCAAATCCCGCCAGTCGCGCCAAATTTAAGGATACACAATGGTTAAGGTAATAGTAGACGAAGAAGTTCTAGTATTTGACGAACTTAGTGATGCGTTAGATAATGTCCTATCATGGGAGAACGCCATCATGATAGATAAGAAAGAACGTATTGTGTATTTCTATGATTCAGCCGGAGCGCTGTTTCATGAAGAAAACTTATAAAATGTGTCCAAGCACGAGGTGTGTCGCCGGCCTTCCAAGCCGTGCAGGGTAGGGTTCGATTCCCTCTGGATGCTCCAATTTAATGCTGGAGTGGTGGAAAGGTATACACACTGCGCTTAGAACGCAGCGCCCTTGCGGGATTGAGAGTTCAAATCTCTCCTCCAGTACCAAATAATGCAGGCATAGCCGAGGGGGTCTACGAAGCCCTTAACCGTAAACGGAGCTGAAAATGGTGGTTCGAGTCCATCTGTCTGTGCCAATTTAATTCGGAGTGTAATGTCAGTCTGGTAGACGGCTCGGTTTGGAACTGAGAGGTCGTAGGTTCAAATCCTGCCACTCCGACCAATTTAAGGATATAAATGAGTAAACTGATTACAGAACTAAGTAAGTTACGTAAGCGCTTCACATACAAACGTGATGTGAATAAGAAAGGTAAGCGAGTCGATCATTGGCGAGTATTACCAAAAACTGGGGCAGTGCAAGGTGATTGCGAAGACTTCTCCCTTACTATAGCAGTAAACACTTACGGTTCTCTTTGGAATGCGTATCGAGAAGGCTGTACTATGGTATTCTGCAAGTTCCGTGGCGGTGGTCATGCGATCTTAAAGACACCAGAAGGTCACATTGATAACATCCAGTACAGACCATTTGATCCAGAAAAATTAAGTAACTATAGCGACATGCGCGATATGTGGCGTATTGAGGTGTACTTCCGTATCCTACTAGCTAAGTTACGAATGTAAATAGAAGAATAAGCCAAGTAGGTCTACGGGCAGCTGTCTTGAAAACAGTCGATCCTTGAAAGGGTGTGTGGGTTCAAGTCCCACTTCTTCTGCCAAATTATAGAGAGTAATCCCTGATGGTGAAGGGGTACGCTTGGAAAGCGCTACGACTGGAAACGGTTACAGTTCGATTCTGTTTCTCTCTGCCAAATACAACACAATATAGGATAACGGTAAATGAAAACCTTCTCAGTAAAAGAACTGTCACGCATCGAAACGGAAATTGACGAAGAAATCTCTTTTGTAAAAGGACGTATGCGTTCAGTTAGAAATGAGCGCCTAAACTCTGCCAATTTAGCAGAATCTAGGGCTAACAAAGCCATAAAGGAAGCTCTTTCTAAGTTAGAGAGTTTACTTTCTGCAAAGTTCGCTATCCGCAGTGTAAAGCAAATCTTCAACGCCGAAAAGGGTATCAACGAAAAGACCCGAAAGATCGCAGAACTAACAGAGCGTAAGGCTCTTCTAGATTCCGCAGCAGGTTTCGGTGATGTTTCTGCCCGAGAATCCTACGGCTCTAACAAAGTAGAGTATAACCCAGGTATCTCTACAGATACGGAAGATAGTTACCGAGCTAAGTCTCGCGCTGTCCAAAGACAGATTCAACGCCTTAAAGACTCATGTCAAGGTATCAATAATCAGGGCACTATCGAGCTAGACGGTACTGTTTATGAAACCCTAGTTGCCTGCGGTCTTATTGACGCTTAATTAATTTTTAATTCGATTGACCTCTAGTGGGGTCTCGCCGCCTACAATGAAGTAATTGGTGTGGCTGGTTCATTAGCTTATTAGCACTTAATTTAACAGTTGTGTGTTTGTACTTTTGTCTCCAGACCGTGTTAATTACCTGTAGAGTTGTTCCCTTGTTCTTTTGTTCAGGCGAACACGTCATTAGGAGTCAATCGTTTTAACTAGTACATTTTTGGTTACTAACAAAGATTTGGATTGGTCATGCCACCTTAAATATTGTTGACCGTTAGTAACACAAAAGTGTATTCGTACATTTTCGGGTGTATCTGCTCGTTAGAATAATCTACTGAAAGGTAGGAAATGCTTCACCGCCTAGGGTTGCAACCGCTAATCTACGGATTAGTTAGTAAATGGTTCATGGATAAAAGCACGAGACTTGCGGGCATAATGAACGCCGCAGCTTCCTGAAGAAGGGGAGAAAAGTCCAGAAAGTTTAGGATAGGTTCTCCGGTACGTTCGCCAGAGAATATGAGAGGTAATAACCAAAACCTCAAGACGACCGCAAATCGTCACCTATATGCAACCTAGACCAAAGGATAAATGTCTAACGTGTAGCGCATTAGTTCGAGCAGTCATGTGAGGGCGTTGTGCAGAGAAATATGATTGGGTCAAAAGCCTAAATCTTATAATCAGTTTAGTAGCAGGAATGTGAACGGCATGATCAAGTGGAATATTTTGTTCTCCAAAAGAGAATGAACTCCTGTCGGGACGCTTGGTTAGGAATAAAATACTTGAATTGAAGAATGTTGGTTTCAAAGACAAATACTTAGCTCAAGCTCCCGACGGTACATAATGAAAGGCAGTTAATACCTGACTGTTGGAGAATCAGGTGGCATGATGCTCGCAAGGCTGATTGTTTTTATCGCAGAGTGAATTTAGGTTCTTAGCGGAATCGAACGGGTCGCAAGCTCGGAAGGATCGAAATGATAGAGTAATTATGTATGACAGGTCTACCGCATGACCTTATAAAATGCACTGCTGATAGGATACTAGAGAGATCTAGTGGATAAGCCCTAAGGACAGGAGTTCCATACGGGTAGTTAAAGACCTATCATAATTAGCCATAATCTCAGGCTAATATATTTCCAGCGCTATTTGGGTTGTGCATTCTTGACAATTAGCAGTGTCCCCATGACGGCCTAGAGCGATCCTCCAGTCCTCAAGGGTGACGTGTTGATTAGTCCTGAGTGTCCAGCTCTCCAAATAGAAAACAATGGGGTGTGGTGAGAGTAGCTACTCATCGGGTATTATCCAGCCCCTCCAAATAACCTCCTGAGCCCAGTGTCTTAATTGATGCTGGGCTTTTTGCGTTTGTTAAAAAAGTGTTAAAAGAATTGTTCAAAATTTGACCTACTATTCATGGTGTGAATGCTTTATATAAAATCCGTGTTTGACATATGCTACCTTGTGCATTATAATATTTTGTATAGTACTGGAACCCCCTGTTTTATAGGGGTATAGATATAGATTACCCATCCGAGGAGGGCTAAATGAAGAAATTCGTCATAAAAGAAAATGGAACCTTTAGGCTACCCTGTGGGGATTTCGATAGGGCATCGTTTTACTTACTAGGAGACTTAGGAGACTCCGCTGTTGTTGAGCTTAGTTGCTACGGTACTGTGTTTCATTGCATGGAAAAAGAAGTACCAGTTATCATATCAATGGGTAGGGGCGCGCCTTTAGAAATAATAGTGAAAGACGCGACAAACCTGTCGGGGGACTGTAGCTTAGTTATTCATGAGGTGAGATAATGGAACAATGCACCCCTATTGTACAGCCTATAGTACAAACAACTTGTGGAGGAATGGGAGGAATCTCAGCAGAGGCTTTTATAGACCTCTACAAAAATCTAACTCTGGTTTACGACTTCGATGGGCTAACATCGGAGAGGACCATAGTGCACGGAAAGGGGTACTACGTGGATGCTAAATTTTTCACGTCCGACGATACCCTAGTGTATCCAAAATATGTCCAACCGGACGTAAATACAATAATTGTTTTAACAAACTTGCCGCTAGTCGGTAAATTGTACGTAAAATAATCTCAGGAGGATTAAATGACTACAAACAGAAAGCAGCCCGTAGTAGCTAACCAAGACTATGGGAATCTGCAAAGAATTGAGAACCTGCCAAACGCGGTAGAGCCTCAACAACCCCTTACTCTAGCTCAAGCTCAAGAATTCCTAGGGCTGAAGCAAGATAACGTATCCGCTGGTTCTGGTGTGCACATAGAAGGAACTACTATCAATGTAAACCTTGCAGTGTCCGGTACAGACTACGGTACTCTTATCCTTACAGGTACTGGGTACTCTTCTCTAAACGGAACGTACACCCTAGCACCATTCAAAGGGTCTCTTACTTACGCTGGAACGTCACTAGACTTAGATGTTGGCGGTGACTACAACGTTTACTACAAGGACAATGGTAGTGGTGTATGGTCAATAATCGCTAAGCGTGATACAGATAACATTCACAATAACTTCTCAGTCGGTGAAAGCAATGGTTCTTGGATTGTTGTACTAACTTCCGTAGATCCTACGTCGATCACTGAAGACTACAACAACTTTATCCCTAACTACCAAGCCGTAGACTTTGACTTCTTAACTGCTAGCTCAGAGCAAGACGACAACGGTAACGGAACGGTATCTAGTACAGCTTCAGGGGTTACATATGCTGCGGGTAATACTCCAGCGGGTCTTATCTTTGAGAACGATAAGCTTGCAATTGACTTTGCTTCTGGAATTAACGATGCCGAGTCCACTAACGTACTTCCTGCTTCTATTGCAGTTACAGCAATAAACGAAGCTGAGAGTCGCGCTAGCCAAGCTCAAAACACTACGTTTAGTAACGCTATCGCACAACTAGCGGGTAACCCTGCAAAAGTGCAATCCGCTATTGAAGCTCTTAAGTCCTTAGTTGATTCTGTATCTAATACAGTATCAAACAACCAAACAACAGCTTCTACTGAATATGGTCATATTGATAACATGCAGGCCGCTCTAGGTACTAGTGCTGAAGATTTCGGTTCTCTAACGCACCCATTGCTACCAGATGATGCTACAGCTATCGCTATCTTTGAGGCTCTTGCTGCAGCTATCGCAGCGGTACGTGCAGATGCAGACAATACGGCAGGAATTACCGCAGGTAGCCTACTGGATGCTATCGGTCAAACGGTAGCGCAAGATTCTACTTACCTAGAGGCGTTTACTGCTCTAGTTAATAAAGTAGAGACAGTGCAAGGTGACCTAACTAACCGTCTGGGCTCTGTTGAGTTCTACCACAACGCTGAAGAGTTCCCACTAACTGCAGGACAAATAGCAGGTACTGAAGCTCTAGATGTGGTTCAAACAGGTGCAGGAACAGGAGAAAGTACTGATGTTGCAGCATACGTAGCTAGCCTTCCAGTTGCTCGTGATGTACGTGTACTAGTATCCTACGGTATTGCAGGTGGAGTTGCTGCGGGTATTTACGTTCGTGACAAAGACACTGGATTCCTAACTCGCGCAGTTGACTTCGATGAGTCATCTGAGATCGAAGAAGGAGATGTAATCCAAGTACTTCTAGGTGGTTCTGTAGCATTTGCAGACTTCGCGGTATACGAAGATAGCTTCCCAACTATTGGTACAGACCCTATCAAGTTCAAGCTTGAGAAGGCGGCTGGTGTAGGTGACGGTACAGTAACTCGCGTTAAGATGGACCCTAACCTGACTACCGAATTTAATGCTAAGACTGACAAGTTCGTGACAACTGTTACTACAGATAACGATGGCTTCGCCACCGTGACTCACGATCTAGCAACTGAAGACTTCGTAGTTCAAGTACGCAACACTTCTGGGGCTAAAGACACAGTACTAGCAGAGTCCTCTGGTTTCACCTCTACTCAGGTGACAATCGGTGCGGTTCCAAACACTGAGTACAAAGTTATCCTAATAGGCTAACCAATATTAAGAGGGCTTTGGCCCTCTTTTTTCATTTTTGTACTGGTCAAAATAGCAAATCTTAGGTATAATAGTTATACAAAATGAGGAATGGATATGAAAGGATTAATTTTATGTTTATTGCTTTCGGGCTGTGCGATAAAGGATGAGAGTCTTATTATAGCTAATGAGCTAGTAGTGGTAAAGATGGAAGATAACCGTCCTCGTGTTCGATTAGCAACAGGATTAGATGACTGCAAATGGCGGTTTAGAGGTAATCTTAGAGAGGGAGAGTTTAAAGTACTCTTCTTATGTTCAATGCAAACTGATAGGCTAAACCCATATGATTGATATAGTACACACATTCCGAAAAGGGATTGTAGAGATCGACCCAGAAGCAAACGAAAAACTCCCTGTATTCTCCTTCTCAATGGAAGATGAAACCAAGGTTCTCTACGCAGAATGTGGTAACTGCGGGAAGAAGGCAGAGCAAGATCTATTGGCATCAGGTCCAGGCATCTGTGTTATGGAATATGCTTGTGGTTGCGTATCTCGAAGAGAAACAGGTAAAGAAACGGTATGGACTACCTCAGATAGAAATTCTTAAATTTCTTCTTGCCTAGAAACTGAAAAATTGATATAATAGTTATTCAAAATCAGAGAAGAAAACAACTTCTCTTTTATCCCCATAGCTCAGTTGGTAGAGCGGTGCCCTGATAAGGCATGTCTTGCGCTGGTTCGACTCCAGCTGGGGGTACCAATACTCGATTAGCTTAATGGGAAAGCAGCTCCCTTACAAGGAGAAGAGCGCAGGATCGGTACCTGCATCGAGTACCATCTTAAAGTATATTTAGACGAGAGGTCAGTAAGCGCCGGTTCAATTCCGGATAGTAAGTGTGTGGTCACTGCTTATGTTGATATCTGGCTAGTGTCGTTCGAGGCGAGAAAGCAGGCGTGGGTCTTCTAGTCTAAGTATATTTTAAAATGGTAAGGAGCACAATAATGAAAATAGCAGAACAATGGTTAACAAAGATGTACCCATACTACTGGTACTACACTCACGATAGTGATAGTAGAGTTGTTAGTGCTAGGCTTCTCAAGAGAGAAAGTCCAATACATATTTCAGAACTAACTATTACTGTTATAGACAGACGTGCCGAATACTACGAAAAAGTTTTAAAGCAGGGGAGCCGAGGCGGCAAGACGGATTCCAAACCCGTGGAGTAGGGTTCGATTCCCTACCCCTGTGCCAAACAAGGCGAAGATAGCTGAGATGGATTAGCGGTGGATTGAAGTCCCACAGAGATTGGATCATTACCAATTCTTCGCACCAAATTTGTATCTAGAATCAAAGGTAGTGAAGGGTGACAGCTTTATATTGTCGTGGGAGTAACGCGCTTCCATAGATACAAACCAAATAATGGCGTCCGTAGCAAAGTGGTTTATGCCCCTGACTGTGAATCAGGTTACGAGGGTTCGATTCCCCCGGTCGCCCCAAACAAATAGGAAATAGCATGGATATTATCTCACCAAGAGACTTAGCAGCAAACAGCGCACGAATTAACGCAGAAAAGACTCTTAGAGTCAAAAAGTACCTTAATGAAGCTCTTCAAACGTTAGTTTTAGCCCCCGGGCAGACTCGTGTAGATAAGTTATTTCTAGTAAAGGCTTCAGTGTCAGATATTGATGTAATTGAATACGAAATGCGAGAAGCTGGTTACTCTACAGTCTCCGCTATTTCTCGCCCTGCGGGACATAATGAGACAGATATTATTCTGAGCTTTACTATCCCACCACAAGGTGAATAAATTTTAGAGAGTCATCCATGATGGTGATTGGGTCTCCCTGCTAAGGAGTACGAGTCTAGCGGCTTTCGGTTCGATTCCGAGTCTCTCTGCCAAACAAAAGGAAGCAACATGAGCGAAGATCGCAAAATGGGTATGGATAAGCGGTTTCTAAATTCCAGCCCTCACGAAACCGGTTATGTATGTTGGGCTGTAGGTCTATCGGTAGATAACTATGACTACAGACGTGTAACCTGTGACCTAAAGATCGCAGATTGTACAGACCAAATCATTCTTGACTTCGCCTGCTACAAGGCTGAAGATATTCCAAAGCGAATCGAGAAGGTAGACGCACTTATTGATTCACTTCAAAAATTGCGTGCTTCACTAGTTGAGTGCGATGCAGTAGTGCACCGGATGGAGCTTAAATAATGTTGTATTGTAAAGACAATAAGGGTGACTTCCGTAAGATTGCTTATGGCACTCCAGATCAGAATTTGGCATTCATTGCAGATGCTAATATGGCTAGACGAATGCTTGCACGCTTAGGTGTAGTTACACACGGCGCTGTTCTCGTTCGTATTAAATAGGAGCATTATGCTAGTATTACAACTAATTACACAAATTGAAGGTACCGGAACAGTGGTGCGTAAACTGGCATTTGGGGAGGTTCTAGTAACCTATACTGATGCTACAAGGCACAAACCCAAAACACTGTTACTAGGATCTGCGGATTCATGGCAGGTGGAGCTTACAGCGTCCACATCGGTCCTTACCCCACCCCCTCCGCCAACCCCTATTGAAGTGGTACTGCCGGAAGAAAGAGATATTGTGGTATCCGCCGAAGTATCTGTTGAAATTAATTCTCTACTGGAAACACCAGAAGAGCCTCAAGAAATCGAAGTTAACCAAGCACCTGAAGCAGAATCACCTGACGTTGGTAATGGTTACACATTAACAAAAGAGCTTGAAGAACAAGAAGAGACTAAGCCAGTCGAAGAAGTATTGGCTATAATCATCAAAGAAGTTGAATATCCTGTGACGGCATTTGAAGAAATCGTTCACACGATACTAGCAGAATAGAGGAACTCAAGCGCCTCTGGGGAAACGTTATTCTAGGTGTAACGTTGTCAACCGTCCCATTGTCGGATTAGTTCCCCGACATAGCCTAGAACTAATTCCGGTCCTGAAGCTCATGTGGTATGAGCCGTCGCCTCATAAGCGAAGGGTAGATGAGTTCGAGTCTCTCCAGGATCACCAATTTACTAACTACATAAAAGGAAAAGCTATGCTAATTAAACGCGGATCTATCCTAACCGAAGAGTTCGGTGCGGAGATTGAGGTACTTTCACGAGTACATGAAGATGGGACTGCTACTGTCAAGGTTATTAAGCCTGGGCAGATGCTAGAGGCTAAGCCAGGTTCTGTCCTGCGCGGTTTCGCACTAGTCTATGGTTGCCTATTACGCTTCCAATAAAGACAACTACCAAAAGCCTGACGATTCGTTAGGCTTTTTTCTTAAATTCTCACTGGTCAAAATGGCAAATCTTCGGTATAATACTTGTATAGAATGAAGAAACGGAGAGAGTTTATGAAAAAACGATTTATGGTAGCGATTCACGATGATAACAATGCTACGTTAGAGATGTTCGATGTTTCTGCACGCCATGAAGTGGTGGCGGTTCTTAAAGCAATCAAACAAAAAGAGTTCGAAGCGTATAAAGCATACATCGAATGGACAGACGAATGCGATATGGATCTAGGTGGAGTGGGCGACGTTAAAGAGTTCTTCCACGAGTGGCTGACAATCGCAATTAAGGAGATAGTTTAGTGAGCTATAAAAAGAAAACAAAATACCGTAATGTGATAGATACTTCAGTAGTCGTTACAATATCAGACGAGAAAATGTTAGACGTATGCCTAGTAACTGAAAAGGGTGTTAGGTTCTCAATCCCGTGGAGTCGTTTCCACGAAGAATATCGCAAGGTACAATAATATGGCAGCATCAAGTGTAAGATTAAGTAAAGATACTTTCTTGTTCCTAGTAGAATTAGCAGGCACGGAAGTCAATAACATGGATATGGAAGAAGATCAAGAATATCTTTGGGAAGAAGTCCAAGAAAAGCTCCAAGAGCTAAGATAATTAACGTGGGTGAGTCCGAAGAGTCGAGGTATGTGATTGCAAACCACATTTAAGAGGGTTCGAGTCCCTCCACCTACTCCAAACAATGCGGGGTGTACCCACATCGTCCTTCTAAGGCGATAGCATAAAAAAGTGGGAAGGAGCTGGGAGGTTCGATTCCTCCACCCTGTGCCAAATAACAAGGGAGCTAGATTCAATTAGCACAAAGACGCAGACTACTCTTTACTACCATCAGTCTGGGCATAAGCCGTTCGTCGTGTGATTGGATTAGCTCCCTTTTTCTATGAATTTTCAGTTGTCAAAACGCTAAAAAGCGCGTATAATACTTGTATAAACTGAAGAAACGGAGAGAATAATGATTATTTCAAAAGAGACCAAAGCAATTACATCGTTAGATGTAGGCGACATCTTCGTATCTTACATTACCAGTAAATCAGACAATTATTATAGGCTGACTAAAGTCACTCGCAAAGGCAACTACCAAGTAGATGTAGTAGACGTGGTTACAGGTAAGAGAATTATGAAGCACTCGCTCCCTAATACCGCAATAATTAGATTAGTATCTCTAGGAGAGAATAAATGACAGAATTAGATTCGTACCAACCGATCGGAATGCTTGAATCACTTGTGTTAACTGTTGGCTACGCCGCAGAGTATGGCTCAGATCGACATGCAGATGAAGTACCTGAGCCAGAAGTTGTAGTAATTCCTCAATTTAACTTGGATCGCTTCCTAGAGAATGACTCTCTAAAGAATATCTTCGGGTTAGATGAGTCCTCAGACTTTACAGACCGAGAAGAAGGCATGTTCTACTGTGAAACTCTAGCGGAACAAATGACTTATCATAAGGGCTGGTGTCCTTACATTATCAACGCAATTTACGTAGACATGATGGGTCGTGTATCAGTACCCGATGTAGACGCACTTGCACCATTTCCATCAGCAAAGAGAGGGTAACATGAAGCTCGGAACATTTCTAACAGCAATCGCAGTCGTATCAATGGCAGGTGTATTTGGTATGCCACGACTAACAGAAGAAACGGTAACAGCTACCGTAACTAACACTATGCCAAAAGATGGCGTATATCTAGTCTTCACAGACAAAGGCACTTTTAAAGTAGAAGATACAATCGCCTACTTTAACTATGCATCTAGTGATGTGTGGGGGTCTATTACCAAAAATTCGACGTATGAGTTTACTACCACATACTGGCGAATCAAGCCCCTATCTATTTACGAAAACATCGTAAAAGTAAAAGAAATAACTCCAGCACCGGAGACAGATAAATGTCAAAAAGACTAAAAGCGAAACGTGCGTTGATGGTGGCTGCCCGACCACTATATTCTAAGTGGTTGGCATCAGAACTCAAAGATCTAATTGCATGGATGAAGCGCCAGTACGTAAATAGTAACGACGCTCTCCTAGACAACTATAACCGTGATATGCTGGAGCAATTATCTCCGCATATTGACCGTGCCCTGGACTACTTAGACATTCCGTACAACAAGCAGTGGTCTGAGAATAAAAACATCCTACTGTACCAATTTAAATAAATAGTTACTTGCTTAAAAGCTAAATTCTCTGTATAATATATTTACAAACTCAAAGAAAGGAATAACTTAATATGAATCGCATTGTAAAATCTCTACTTATCGCATGTTCTGCACTATCATTCTCAGCTGCTTCTCTAGGCGGTGACTTTGTAATCATGACTGGTTCCGAAGGTGGTGGTTACTTCAAAGCGGGTAATCGAGTGGGACACGCTATCTCCGCTGAACAAGTGAAGATGAATAAGAAATTAAACAAGAAAGGTAAAGAGCCGGTAGACTTTGATATCGAAGTACTCCCATCAAACGGTTCGATCGAAAACCTAGAAGCGTTTAATGGAGGTGAAGCGCAGGGTATTATGGTGCAGGTTGACGCACTAAATCTAGATAAGCCTGGGTTTAAATACAAAGTCCGTACTTCGCACACAGAGCCGGTGCTATGGATTTACAACAAAGAACATGGATACAAAGACCTTAGTGATGTAGAAGGTCGCAAAGACTTCGCAATCGTCGTGGTGGAAGGTTCTGGTGGTAACGTTACGCTAAACTCCTTCATCCAAGAAGATGACGGATATGGTAAGAACCCACAAGTAGTAGCGATGGATCTTGAAGATGCTCTAGACATCGTAGCGGAAGGTGAATACGAAGGCGTTAAGGTCGCTGGTATGATTCATGTTTCCAACGTGATCCCGCGTGATATTGCAGCAGACTACCTAGCGTTCGTAGCTGTTGGCGAAGCAACAGATGGTGATTTCAACGACGCTACAGACGTTGAAGGCAACAAGCTGTACACTAACTGTTCCGTATCTCTAAAGCAAATGGGTGGTCTAAAAGCAGCAACATGGACTGATCCAGATACAGTATGTGTTAAATCTGTATTCGCATGGAACGTACAAGACCTTTCTCGTAACGAACAGAAAGTAATTAGTAAAGGTGCTCGTAAGACCTTCAACAAAAAATAATCCCTAACACTAAGCCCGGCATTCGCTGGGCTTTTTGGGTATCTAAAGAAGGAGTTAAGTATGGAAATCACAGTTAACCGAAACATGGCTGAGGAATTTAGCGAAGCCTTAGAAGATGCGGGTATCGATCATGGAATTACATACCTATACGACAAATCAGTATTTGACTTTGACATCTCCGAAGAGTGTGAAGCTCTAGAGATTCTGCGTCACATAAGGGAGGGGTATCGTGACTAATTATTGTATTCTTGGGGATGCAGGTTCCGGTAAAGATACAGTTGGCAAAATGGTAGCAGAAATTCTAGGTAAAGAAACCTACGCTTTGGCTGCTCCTATAAAAGATCTAGTAGCCGCACTATTCGGACTCACTGAAGAGACCATGAATGGACGCGCCTACAAAGAAAAGAAAACATTCCTTAAAGTAACCCCCAGGAGCCTTAAAGCAGCTGGGGAGGTGTACAAGTCTCATGGGCTGTGGGAATACCAAGACTTCCCTGATGCGTGGCAGCAATGGATCGATGATCTAGGGCTAACACTAGAGCCTTGGGGACACTATGAGGGCTGGTATTCTCCTAGGGACATGTTCCAGTATATAGGCACTGAGTGGGGTCGTGGCATAGACGATGAGATCTGGATTAAGAAAGCTCCAGATAACGTTGTAGTAACAGATGTTCGTCTGTATAATGAAGCCGACTTTTTCTTTAATAAGGGCTGGGAGTTTATACACGTAGTACGCCCAAACGTAGAGAAGATCGAGGGCTCCGGACATATTACGGAGCAGGGAGTTAACCACCCTTTAATTGTGCCTATCACCATACGTAATGACGGGGGTATACGGGATCTAGGGGAGAAGGTAGAAACCCTCTTGCGAATATATAAATAACCCCCGTTAAAATATCCTCTTGCGTTCGAATCACCTACCTGTTATACTTTATGGGTGTGAAAGGTTCACACTTTTAGAGGAAATTAACAAATGGTAGATCGAAGAGCCAAATCCCCTTGGGGAATGATACAGGCGATTGCTGCTGTAGTCGCGTTATCCTTCTCTCTTAGTGTAGGGGTATACACCAAAGTTGTCTCAGATGTGATGTCTGAAGTAGGTGCTTTGGCTAGTGAAGAGAGACTAACCAGGGAGCGCCTTATACGTACAGCAGTTACTACGCTAGAGAAGAAAGTCGATATCAAGATCGCCAAAGTAAGTGGCGACTTAGATGGGCTAGAAGACGTTATTAACGATATAGAGCTGGAAATAGCTGTTATACAAGGGCAACAAATAGCTGATGAAGAAGTGCGCAAGCTCGTTCATCAGGTTAACGAATCGCTATTCGTCCTTAAAGGTGATGTAAAAGCCTTAAAAGAAAATAGCGTGGATGTGCAGGGAATAGCGTCCCAACTGGGGGCATTATCAAGCAAGATCTCAGCAATACAATCCAAGTTAGAGATGTAACCTCAAGCCCTAGGCAGAAGCCTTAGGGCTTTTTTATTGGAAAAATTCTTGCTAAACTACTCGTAATTTGATACAATATACGAGAACTCACAAAATAATACCTTATGGGAGATAATAAATGGATAATACACAAAAACCAGCGGCAGGCGAGCAACAAGACCTTACAGCAGATCAGGTTCTAATCACAGTAGACACGAATGACGGTAACACCCGCTACAATGTGTATCTAGATAGAGGAATTAGTCGACCGGCGCAATACCGTAATCTAACTGAATTCCTGTTCCAAGCAAAAGAAGGCGATGTATTCCGCCTATACCTAAATGGTCCTGGTGGGCACATGGACTCATGCATTCAACTCATTCATGCCCTAGCGGAAACCAAAGGTGTAACAGAAGCACACTTACTTGGTGAAGTTAATTCAGCGCACTCAAACATCTTCATGGCTTGTGATACTCATATAGTATATCCGTACTCAATGATGATGGTTCACACATTCTCTGGCGGTTTCGGGGGTAAAGGTCATGACTCGGCTCGTGCATCTATTACATACAATGAAGTCACAGCAAATCTATATGGTGACTTGTACGAAGGCTTCCTAACAGACGAAGAGCTACAGAACGTACTAATCAATAACCAAGACTTATATTTCCACGGTAAAGATATTGCCGACCGCCTCGGTCGAGTCTATATGAAACGAAAAGAAATTGAAGATGCTCAGAAACGAGAAGAAGAGCTAGCAGGCCGTGAACAAGTAAAAGCCCTTTACGAAGCGGTAAGGGAAGCAGAAGCAGAAGAAGCAAAAGCGGCTATGGCAGCAGAAATTGACGAACGTCTGGAAGACCTAGCTAAGGAAGCTGCAGAAACCCCTACCATAGTCAATACGGATGATGTGCCTCTTGTTACTTATGGTGACGGCACAGGAGTAACCATTGAAGATGGGCCACTAACAGACTACCCAGTAGATCAGCCTACAAAACTCCCAGGCTTAGGAGACGACACAGAAGAAGATGAATAAATACGGTAAATCGAGCAAACGTAGATTTGATGAGTTAGACGCTAGGTTACAGCGTCTTCTCCTAACGGTCTTACCACACTGGGATCATTCGATCCTATGTGGTCATAGATCAGAACAAGAACAGAATGATTTTTATGCCAAGGGCACTAGTAAAGTTCAGTATCCTGATTCAAAACATAATAGCTACCCAAGCAAAGCGGTGGATATACAACCGTATCCTTGGAAAGAGGACTCTCAGGGACTTAAAGAGCTATACATGTTTATCGGATATGTACGTGGTGTAGCACAAAGCCTAGGCATCGATATTCGTTGCGGAGCAGATTGGGATGGTGATGGCTCTATTAAAGACCAGAACTTCCACGATGTGTTCCATATAGAACTGGTGGATTAATGAAGCTGCTCCTATTCACTTTACCTAGTTGTTATCCTTGTGAACGAGCTAAGAAGGTACTGAGAGATAATTTCAAGCATATACCTACCACGGAGTACTATTTACGTAGCCCCGTAGGGAAGTTTATGCAGGTGAGAACATCGCCTACCTTACTGCTCCTAGACGATGAAGGTAATTGCGTAGGAAAATTAGTCGGAGCTCACAACATCACAAAGATAGAGATACAGGGCTTAATTAGTGATTTTTTCAATTGCTAAAATACCAAATCTTCGCTATAATACTTGTATAGAATGAAGAAACGCAAAGAGAAAGAGAAAATTAGTTAAAGCAATTAATTGGAAACTTTCTCTTGCTTAAAGACTTAAAATTCTGTATAATACTTGTATAGAATGAAGAAACGGAGAGTTTAATGGAAATTATCAAGAATGACATGACCAAAGAAGAGATCCAACACTACGTAGAACTCTTGATGAGTGTACCTCATGGGTCATTTGCGAAACTAACCATGCCAGTTCTCATCAGTATGCACAATGGTCTAATGGAGAACGCAATGGCGTACAATACTCTAGAAGATAAGTACCGTGAGCTACTTCAGAAAGGCACCTACAAGCCACTAGCAAAACAACACAAACGTAAGCCTCGTGGCAAGAAAAACACTGCGATGAAGGATGCGTTTAACAAGGGGAGTCGCGACTTATGATACAAGCGTTAACTTATGGTTTACTAGGTACAGTGTTAGCGGCAACCGCCGATATGACAGATGGTACACTAATTAATTTACTTACCCTAGGTTACTTCGTAACAATGGAAGTCGTCCCGATTCTTGGAGGAATTAATGACGACATTTAAAGAACTATTCGAGCATCTTCGCTCACTCAGCAATAACGGTATAGTAGACGCAGCCACTGCAGCGGAGTACATGAAGGACGGCAGGTTTAGTTATGCCTACATCGTCCGAAAGCATAAGATTAAACAACCCCAAGGGGAATTTAATCTAGCAGTAAAAGAACACTTTGGAACGCTAACTCCTCAAGTAGAGGAAGCGGAATCAGAAATAACTAAACAAGAGTTCTTAGCCTTGTATAGATTTGGACTCTTTCCTAACGTAAGACAGTGGGTTTCCAAAATCAAACAAGAAACTGGAAAGTACCTTGCATTACAGGACTTATATAAATGGGTACTAGATACCAAGGGGTAGACATGAACGAGAAAGCAACCAGCCTAAAGCACTTAATTGATAACTGCCATAAGGCACATTGGGAGTCTCTCCTATTACATTGTGCAACTGGTGTGCCACATAAGTTCTTCCCTGAGATCGACTTTTCAAATGCAGCTGATGTAGCATTTATTGAGAGCTACATAGCGCTTAAACAAAATCCTAGAGCCACGGAGGTAATTCATGGCTAACAAATACAATAAACTACACGCTGGGTTTGATATTCAGCGTACTCTGTTACTCCAAAACTTGCGTGGGTGGACAGGGCACGACCTCCTAGTAAGATATAAACAGACCTTACGCGTAAAGGATACGCAAGGAACGAACTGGGCGGACTGGGTAAACTCAGGAGCTTCCCGAGACGGTTACGGAATGGAAGCTCGGTTCAAGGGATGGGGTTTTAACTCTCCTTTCCCCGCAGTACCTTTTGTGTTCCTAGATTACATGGACAGAGTGGTTCCTGGAGTCCTAGCCGTATTAGTTTCTACTCCTAAAAACGGCAGAGCAGTCTTCGTAACTATCGACCATAGCGGTGAAATTAAAGAGAATACCAGAGCACTTACTAATGCTGCACCAGTATTCGTCAACAAGATTGGTGGAGCAAATAAAGTAGCGCGAGACGCAGCAGAGCTATGCTCTCAAGTGCAGAAGATATTCAACACTGAAGTACGTGACGATCTAGATTCTAGCTCGTTCGACGCAGGCAATGGCGGAAATCCTTGGGTGGTTAACGAACCACGCAATCCATTTACAAGCGCAGAAGCGCCCGATCATAAGCAATACAAAATTAAAGTAACAGACAACAATAAATTTAAACTAGAAGAGACTAACACTATGAAAAACACTAAGACTGACAACTTCATCCAAGACCAAAAAGCTATAGCAAAAGAAATCGCATCTCTTAACGCGGGTCGTGTTTCTAACAAAGTGGTTAAAGAAGCAATGCGTCCTCTAGTGGCGCTACTCTTCAAGCCAACTTTCATGCAGAAGATCGCAATGAAGCTAACTGGTGCTAAGAACCCACTAGATGAGTTCATGAATACACCATACGCTGATCTTCTATGTGCACAACTATTCAAAGTAGTTATCGACATGCGTGAAGTAGACAATGTTCACGTTAAGAAAACAGCTAACAGCGCAGTAGTCTACGCAGGTCTTAAAGTGACTGAGCAACTACCAGTTGAAGACCTAATCGACAACGCAATCAAACAAGTAACTGAAGCTACTACTAAGGCTATCGGCAAAGGCGAATAATAATGATTAACTTGATAGACGCAAGCGACAAAGACAGGCTCTTTGTCGTAGGAGACATACATGGTAACTTTGACCTACTTATGGAGTTTATCAAGTGGTCAAAGTTAAAAAGCAACGATCTTCTAGTAAGTGTTGGCGACCTAATTGACAGAGGTGAGAAGAATGTGGAAGCACTAACTCACTTCTTATTTGCCGATAACTGCGAAGCTGTTATGGGAAACCACGATAACTTCATGGTTGAGGCACTTCTAGAGAAGAACAGGCAGCGTATTTAATGGTGGACGACTAACGTTCATGGAAATTAAGAAAGATGGCAGCTTTGAGTACCATCAATTCTGGAAAGACACAAATGGGGAGTTGTGCATAGTATGAAACTTAAATTAAGAATTGAAGCGGATCGTATCAGCCCACTAAAATTGCTAGATATGGATGTGGACACTTCTAGAGTCTACCGCCCTGGGGATGTGGAAGGTATGGAAGCCATTAAATGTGATGATGAGTATTTTCTAATCCCTGAAGGCGAAAATGATCTAGCCAAGATCGCAGTGGACGAAAATCAGATCACAGAAGCGAAAGCCCTAGGGCTGCAGGGCATGATGGAGAAGTACATTGCTCCATATTTTAAGGTAGAGGCAGGTTGATATGTTTAAAGACCTATGGATTTGGCTGGTTAGTATATTTTCAGAACCAGCTAACGAACAAAAAGAAAAAAGTAAGCTGAATATGAAGGATCGCTTCTCTCATTCAGCTTCATTGGCTAAAAAAGCCAAGGACGCACGTAATTCTAAGGACGCTAACCGATAAAGGTGGCGGGGCGCGGTGAAAAATGACTAAAGCAGAAATTATTCGGGTATTTCGAGAAATTACTGATCCATATGAGTTAGATGTGGGCATCCTATTCGTAAAACCTAACAAACAGTTCGCCGCAAGAGCCTTACGTGAAGACTTAGGGCGATATTTAATTGAATTAACAGAATTGAACATAGAACACTTAATACATGAGATCGCTCATGTGCTAGAGTGGCATATTCACGGAAACTCTAGTGATCATGGGTATCAGTGGATGCAAATCTATGAGGAACTAGAGGAGAAGTATGTTCAGAATTGAAATTGTAGGGGTTTTTGACCCGCAAGTGCTAGAGTTAAGCGACATGGATACACAGAAGCTGATGCGCGAAAGAACACGTATCCATAGTAGATCCCCTGGATTTGTGTCAGCACTTAGGGGGTATGGTGAGTTCATTAACCAAGCTATTAAAGACACCAATCTATACATAGACGACCCAGAAGTTAAGGCGTACTTTGAAATTTGCAGAGTATTCCATGCGGGCGGTGCGGTAGTATTCCACAATGTCTGACGCAGAAAAGAGTAAGCTAGACATAGCAGTAGAGCGTAACGCAAAGATCGCTAAGATATTCAATGAATGGAGACCTATTCCTAGGCTCCTAGTTGGATTATATATTTATTTGTTTTATAAAGTGACCATGTGGTTTATGGGTATCCCTGATCCTACAATGGCACAAGCGGGATTTATTTCAACAATTGTAGGTTCAGCCGCTGCCATATTTGGTCTATATGTGAATAGTGGAACTACTAAAGATAAAGATAAATAAGGAGACCAGAAGGTCTCCTTTTTGCGTTTTTGTAATTGTCAAAATACGAAAATCTCTGTATAATACTTGTATAGAATGAAGAAAAGGAAAGAACAATGAAATATTGTACAGCGTGTGATGAGCTTTTAGATGAAGACCAAGAGAACTGTCCTTGCTGTGGGTCAGGTGCCTTTTCCGAAGCGCTTGAGTGCGTCAACTGTGAATGTTGGGTGGAAGCCGAAGACATGGATAGAAATCAGCTATGTGGTGGTCAGGGCAACGACTGCCAAGGAAATCCTGACATTCTAGATGCTGTGGAAGCTAGTACGATTGGCTTCATTCTAGGTGCTTCCGAAAAATTACTAGGGAGAGACTAATATGGAATACGGAAAAAAGAAGACAGAAATTGTTCCTATCTTTTGGGGGCTTATCTGGCAGGTAGTCCTATATGAAGGCAAGTCTAACGGGTACGTTGACTTCACAACCAGTAAAGTATTATCACTCCACTTTTCATACAAAGCGGCGAGAGAAGCATACAAACTCTACCAAGAGGGGGGTTAATATGAGTAAGCATTTGGAAACAATAGCAGTATGGAAGACAAAAACTCAGGGTGGGTACGAAAGAGCCATCCTTGACGAAGAGCATACCGCACCGCCTCATCTAGCCCACCTGTATACGTACAGAGCTCGTGGGTGTCATGGAGGACCATGTGCCTGCACAGGGTCATGTCAGGTAATGGGTATGTTCGACGAGCGCGGACACCGGTACTACACTAGAAAACAGAAAGCTATTCTCAAGAAGCGTGCACGGAAATCCGCGAAGAGATTCTTAAAGAAATTTAAAGACCTAAACCTATACAGTAAGAGGAAGCGGGAATGCTAGAAATCGCAGCTACGTTAGTGGGGTTGGTTGTTGGGGTGGTAATACTTGCGCTATGTTTTAGTGGAATTACTGAATACCCAGACGCTAGAGACCTTCGACCTACTCCTCCAAGACCAAGGAATCCGGACAGACGTAGAGCACCGCCTAGACCACGGACACTAAGGTACGGTGATCCCTTACCTAAAGTCAGTGACACATACAAAATGGTTGGCTGCCCAGAATGTGGTCAGCCTCACAGGTACGGTCTGGATAGAGACTTTCTTGACTGCTACGCATGTAACAAAACATTTAGTCCTCGCTTTGAGGGACGCAAATACGTGTCATATAAGAAGGAGAAGAGATAGTGTTCTTTATTTTTATGAATCTAATCTTCAACATACCTATGATGGTGAATAACATGAACTATTACTGGTTCTTTAAACATTTTACAGTGGCAGAAATTATACTGGAGGGGCTTATCTTATGGTTTTTATTTTTATAAACTTATTCCTAGCTTTCGTTGGCATGTTCCTAGGTGAGGAAGATCACATGTGGTTCTTTAAAGGATTCACTGTAGCTGAAGTCCTGCTAGAGCTAGGTATATTATGGATTTTATTAGTTGCTTTATAGCTAAAAAGTCAGTATAATAGATTCATAAAATAAAGAAAGGAAAGAATTATGTTGAAAAAGTTTACAAGAGAACAGCGCTGGAAAATCGGAAAATACGTTGGCAAGCCGGAGCCTTTAGCAAAAGCTGATTTAGACTACCCCTTTCTTTATGTTCGTGGGTATGGAGTTATGGAAGTAGGCTCTGGGTACCATCAAATAGCTATGGCTACTATCTATGCATTTGAAAAGGGTCTAGAAAGCGCGGGAGACGGCTTACTTGAACTAAGGATGGACATAGAAGAAATGGCAGAAGCCCTTCTAGAGCAGTATCCAGGAGTAGCTTGGATGTCCAACGTTGGTTCTCGTGGTATCGAGGCTAACTCATTAAACCACGCAGAGCGTACTTACTTAAAAAACGTAAACTACTTGGAGAACCTATAATGACTAAGTACTACCTATTCTACATCGAGCTAGACGGTCCTATCTGCGGTATTAAACAAGGCAGCATTGAGCTAGATACCAATCCTTCGGTAGATGCCTGGGAAGGTGTTCTTGACGAAATGGCGCATGACCACGTTTCATCTTACATTGACGTGGATGAATACGAAGAAGAAAATGGCTGTGAGATCGAAGTGCACGGCACGGCAGAGGCATACAAGCCAGAGAAGCACAATTGCGAAATAAACGGATTGAGCGCCCATAAAGAAATCCTAGAAAACATGAAACAAGACGAAGAGGGTCGCTGGTATGTCGAAAAATAAGCTAGTACTAACCCCTGCTATGAAAGCAGAAGTGGAGCGTGAACTCAAGGACGCCAAGAAAGACGCGGACGAGCAAGAAGAGCGTCACTTCAACGCACAGTCATGCCTAGAAACTATGAAAATGGTTAGAGACTGTGAGCATGATCTAGAGCTTAAGAAGATGGGTGCTACGCAGATTATCTCGTGTAATATTTGCCACTTCTACTGGACTTACCCCCATGAAGATAATTAATGCAATAATTGATACATTTGGGTGGAATGACTGGAAGTATCTTAATCTTAGAGAGCCGCATGGTGATTGGGAATGGGATACTTCCTTCCATGAGTACCGTATTTGTAGAGTAACGGGTAAGTTCCAAATGGCTTCTCCGCACTGTTTTGGTATGAACCCTCCTGAATACAAGATGTATTGGAAAACCCTAGAGACCAAGCCAAAATTGCGTTATATCGGTCGTGAATGGCGAGTTATGTAAATTCTCAGTAGACAATCGACCTAAAATTCCGTATAATAGATTCATAAAATAAAGAAAGGAGCAAATCATGACTGAACAATCTAATGAAACATTTGTATGGATCTTTGAAGTGGAAGACTGCAACTACTGGGGTCGTACACCAGATACAGAGCCAGAAGACTTTTCAGAGTACCGCTTCCTAGATGGTGACACAGCCCATACCGCGGAAATGGCACAGCGTTTGTTATGGGAGCACGAGTGTTCTCATGCGGATATGAAAGGTGATCCAGACTACGAAGATTGTGGTGAGTGTGGCGGCGAAGGTTGTGATAATTGTGACCATGAGGGTGGTTGGCAAGAAGACTACTCAGAGTTCGTACAGAAGCATGCCCACGGTAAGCTAGTACCATACGACCCAGAGCTACACATGGCTGTTAAGTCTGACAAGCCTGAGCATATCAAATACGCCCATGAAAAAGCTATCGCTGACCTAGAGCGTGATATCGAGCGTGACGAGTTTGACATCGCTAAGCAGCAAGAAGAGCTTCGTCAGCTTGGTGAGCAAATCGCTGCGCGTAAGCGTAAACTTACTGACCGTAAATTACTACTAGTTAAGTTGGAGAACCAATAATGACACAACCTCTCTATAAAGGATACCTATCGGACAAAGGTACAGTGAGATCCGGAAAGGAAGAGAAGCTGTACGACTTAGCTTACCACTGTTGGCGGTTTGGGTACAAGCGCGCTAAATGTATGGATTTAGCACAACAAATAGATTCTAATATTACCGAAGCGGAATGGGCTAAGGTATTTAAACAAATGTTTGATGAACAACTATCGGGGTACACAAATGCTACAAAGTAAAATGTTTCTACAGCCACATGGGCGTAAAATTGATATGGATATTGGTGAAGTGTTCATTGCTCTAGTAAGTGTAGATGGGGACTTTGGTACGTATAAGTACTACCTACGTGTTCCGAAATCTCCTTTCAATGATGAGGAGCACATTGACGGCATGGTCCATGATCATGACCGCCGCCAAAACTCGTTCCATTTGCTGCGTAAGGTACTAGAGGACTATGGTAAGTCTTCCACAGCAGAATCCCACCAGTTTATGGAGCATATCGCAAAATCAAAAGAGTATGGTGATAAGAAGACCTACACCATGGTTTAGGGAGATGTATGTTTTCACAGTATAAATATTTATTCATCGGGGCGGCTATTTTGCTGCCCACTTTAGCGTCTTTCTACTACAAATCGCAATTGGAGCTGGTAGAGAAAGACTTAGTTAGGGCTGAGGGTATTGTAGTACACCTAGAGAGTTCTTTAGCAGCATCTAATGCCCTAGCAGACAAGCACTACGAGCTATTACAAGCGCAACGAGAGACCAATCGTGTCTTAGCCAAGGAATCTCGTGACAAGTCAGTAGAGATAAATAAATACAAAGACCGTGAGCAGGTAGTATATAAAAAGCCTGGTCTAGTAGAGCGTCTAGAGCAAAAAGCTATGGATGAGTTTATGGAGGACTTAACAAATGGACAGTGAGAAAGAAGCTCATAAGTTGGGGCTAACTGTGTTAATAATTTTTGTTATGATATTCCTATTTGGGTGTGCAGATCCTAAGACCGTGACAGTAGTAGAGTACAAGAATCAACTACAGCATCCAGAAACGTTACCAATACCAGCACCTCCAGGCTCTAAGGTACGCGTTATTACTAAAGAGCGCATTATGGATGGTGAGTTACCAGATAGGGCGTACGTGGGGTTCTCTTACCCAGATTGGTTAGAGTTCGCTAAATGGATGCACGAATATAAAGCCTACGTTAAATCCCTACAGAATGCGGTAAAAGAGTATGAGAAGCAAGATTCTAGAGATTCTGACTTGCAAAAAGACTGATTTTTCCGTATAATACTTGTATAGAATGAAGAAAAGGAGAGAACATGGTTGATTACGAAAGTATGAGCAGCACAGAATTTTTCCTATTTTGTGAACACAACCTTGTTCCCCTTACCTTCGAAGTCTGTGTATCTTGTGATAAAGCATACCACCCACATGACACGCGCCTTGGGCGTTGTATGTGCGGGCACTTAAAACAGGTAAAGGTACTCCGATACCCTCGTTCTATGTTAACCACTTACTTAAATGCAATGAAGGGAGTTTACACATGGAAATGAATCCTTGGGGAGCCAGTCTCTTAGACATTATAGCCTTAATGAATGCTATGTCTAATAAGTCTGACTCAGAAATGGTCTCTATGATCGTCGTGGAGGATATAGTAGAGTTTGTATTTGAAAAGGGCGATTCGAAATACGTTATGCCTCTAGATACTGCTAAACTAACTACTAACAATGTTATGGACGTTATTGCTCATATGGTTAAATTAGCCCGTATGGAGCATGCAGCTAAAGCTTACCCAATTACTAAGAGAGTACACTAATGGATATATACGTGGATGGTTCCGTAAGGCACCCTGTAACTTCTGCGAAGGCAAGTACTAAGCGCCGCAATAAGAAGCCAGGGGCTGGGTATGCTATTGTAACAGACGACAAAATCATGATGAAAAGCTACAGCACCGCAATTGGAGTGCACTTCATGGAGTTTCTAGCACTACTAACAGCTATTAGGCTAGCTAAGCCTGGAGATGTCATCTATACCGACCAGAAAACTCTGATTGAGTGCATTGAGACATATGGCGATCCTACAGTATCCAATAGAATCAGACCGTGTAACCACATTATTAAGTCCCAAATTCTAAGAGCTTTGAAGAAGAAAGGCGGCATTACATTAGCATACCTATCTAGTAAGGAAGCTAAGAAGAAACCGTGTGGTAGTGCGGAACGATTGGCAGACCAGTTTGCCGGATTCGCTTCCGGAGCAAAAACAAAACACGTACTAAATTACAAAGGTGACAGAGAGGTATTTCTATTATGATCGTAACAGCAATCTTCGCAACTACAGAGAAGGGACAGTTTGGGATTGATGGTGGACTTCCTTGGGGTCGCTCTGCACCCGATGACTTAGCCTTCTTCAAGTCCATGACGATGGGCAACGCAATGATTATGGGTTCGGCAACCCTTCCTAGTGTAGCTCATTTACAGGGACGTGATAAGATTGTTATCACCTCTCAGTCTACTCTATCTAGTAGTGCAGCCACATACTTCGTGGGTTCTATGGGTGACGCGCTAGAGTTAGCAAAGAACCTAGGGCACAGTAACGCATTTATTATTGGCGGTGCAACAGTCCTTCGAGAAAACGCGCACCTAGCCGACGAAGTGCTATGGTCGCGAATCCCTGGGAGTTACCCAGCCGATATCTACCTAGACGTAGAGAAAATCACGAAAGACCGTCCACTGCTCGGTGATGTTACACTAGTAGATGGCACTACGGTCTTCAACTTTGGTGCGGCAGTAGCCAGTACTGAACCACAAAAGACAGCCCTAGAGGAGGCATTAGATCGTGAACAAAAGACGACGTTTGGTAACATCCCGATCAAAGAGAATCTGGAGTATGAACCAACGGAAGCAAAAGAAAACGCGCTAGACATCACGAAACAAATGATTAGAGGACAGTCATGAGTATCATCTTTCACCCGTTTCACCCACTTAGTTGGTATGAAAAAGAAGCGCTAAACAGGTATATTAGCTCTCAAGTTAATGCCCCTTACAAAGTATGTAAGATTAAGCTAGACGCGGGTACTTTTGATGTTCATTGGTCTGTGGTGGCTAGGTACTCCGAAACGTTAACTCTAAGATCCGGCGTACTGAGTATGTCTAAACTAGCAGAACTAAGAGATAAGCTAAAGGCTTATTACACTTATTAGGAGAATCCATATGAAAACAGGCGAAATCTACGTGCAAACACGCACAGTTGAAGAATTACGGTACGTACCAGAGAATATGGTGGTACTCAATAAAGTAGAGAATGGTGAAGTACACTTCTCTCGACTAAAACCACTAGCGTACTGTAACAACACTGGTGTACTGTTAGAGTCTGATTTTGAACACCTGTTTCAGTTTTACTTTTAATTAAAGGAGTCTTCGGACTCCTTTTCGCGTTTTTGTACTCGACAAATTGCCAAAAATTCCGTATAATACTTGTATAGAATGAAGAAACGGAGAGATTATTATGAAATTTAAAATCACTATGGAAGATCTAGTAGAGGCGACTTGGCAGGTGGTTAATGGTACTTGTAGATCTAGTGACATCACTGGTTCTATCGAGCATGGTGTATATGAGCTACTTGCCAAAGCCTACAACAAAGCCACAGACACTACTTTCTCTTACAATAAAGAGGCTTTAGACACCCTATCTACTCTAGTGGCTCAGATCTTCGAAGAGCGTGATTTTGAAGAAGCGTTTTGGGATAGGATGGCAGGTACAGGGCAAGACCACTGTAACGCATGTGGTTGGTGGGGCGAAGACGTACTCTACTCGCCTGATGACTATGAAGATGCGCCTATTACCGAAGGCTGTATGTGTGGTGAATGTGCTGAAGAACTGGAGGAGGTATAATGACCTTTATTACTTTTATGCTTAGACTAGTACTCTGTGGTGTAATGAATGCTGTGACTATGGGTAACTTACCTGCTGCGGTGATAGACGCCATGCTGCTAACTCCAGGACTTGTTACTTTTACTTCTATTCTTTTTTCGGCGGGATACTTTTGGCTAGTGGGGCTTTTTATTCATGACTAATCTAAAAATGCGAATTGGAACAATGCTAGAGAGCAATGGTAACGTTACTTTCTTCGGTGGACTTACCAAGCCAGGTTTTAAAAGCGAGTTCCATACTGAGGAATTGAAGTATCAAGTATGTGGTACTACTAACTACGACTGTATGATTGATAGTGTAATGCGTGCAGGACAGTTCTTTGGTATCCCCCGCTACGAAGTTATCGCGGAGATCCTAGCGCTATACAAGGTAGAGTTCGTAGATAAGAAGAAGTTAGAAGCGGCTATCGAATGGTGGGGAGATATTGAGTCTTGGAAGCCCCAATATCAGGAGTGGAAATAATGATACATCAAAAAATAAGCATAGTATTTAATATTCATACCCCACAAACTGTTGGCGGTGTGGCGGATATGACAGTAGAGCAGTGCGAACTTAACTACCTAAAAGACCACATGATTGACGTAGTACAGCAGGCAGTTTGGCAGTTCGGGGAGGGCTCACTTAGCGTAAGTGAGTTACGTGCCTATAGAGCACTACACTTTACCATAGAAAACCTGAAGTCTTATCATGATGCCCAGCAACTTGAAGACATACTAAAATCTATCGCAAATAGCCTTATAGAAGAAATCGGAGCATAATATGTTATTTAATGAAGAAACTTTCTCTACCCTAGAAACACCAAAAGAACGTGCAGCTTACTTACTGGGCTGTGATAAAGACGTTAATACTATTGCTGTAATGAAAGACCTAGTCCCTGTAGACGTTAAGGAAAAAGTGGTAGTACTAACTGATGGTGAAGACGCTATCGTAATCAATGGCATGGATTACCCAGAAGGCCTATCTCGTAAAGAAATGATTGAGTTTGCTAACGATAAACTACGTGAAAAAGCAAATTCTTAGTAGTCAAGAAGCCAAATCTTCGATATAATACTTGTATAGAATAAAGAAACAGAGAGACACCATGACTAATAAAGAATTTATCAAAGCACACCATTCTCAGGGTACTGAGTTTGAGATCTATTTCCGAGAAGATCACCTACCCAGCTGGGACTCTGTTAAAGTAACAAAAGTCAGCGACGAGGGCTGTACGTTAGTATTTACTGAATCAGCCCCCGATAATTCCCTAAACGCTTTCCTTGACGAAGTACTAGGAGAAGTCCTAGAGTATACGTGGGACGAGCTAACCAACGACAAAGTAGATATGAAGGAGATTTTGGTATGAGTTACGTAAGTGGACAAGTAGTGCTGTGGGAAGAAACATTGACGTATCTTCGTAGTCTACCAGCAGGGGACTACCTACTACAGGTAGTGAACCGCCAAAAGGGTTCAAAGAAAACACATGATCTTTACACAGCAGTATGTAGTCTAGACATGATGGAAGAGAAGTTAGCTGAAGTAGATGTACTAGCACGATATGTGTGGGCTAACGACAAAGACCTAACGCCCGTAGTTTACATGTCTAACGTTCGTATCGACCAAGCTAAGGGGTACGAGACAATCTTGCGAGTAGAGTCTTCTAAGCTGTTAATGAATAAGTCAATCAAAGCGCGATTGTTGTCTACAACAAAGCCCGCGTACCTTGGGATGTATCGTGACTACACTACAGTAGACTTAGACGTTCCAGAAAACGTACGTAGTGAAGTTCGCAGACAAGTCGTAGCAATGATCAAAGACCTAAAAGCATGTAGTTACGATGTACGCGCTAGAGCAACCAACGGTGGTTTTCATGTTACTGTTAGTACAGCATACAGTGGTGCCTACCACCTAGAGAAATCTTTAGGACTATTCAACCTCCTAGAGTATAAAGACAAAGCAGGTAAGGATGTCCTGTCACCTCTAGTCGGTACATGTCAGAAAGGTACAGTAGTAGGAGCACTAGATGTCTAAGAAATTTGAAGTAGCTTCACTACACGGAGTAACCCTAGAAGCCCTATGTAAGGTAATTGAAGCACACGTAAACGATGGCAGCTACGAATGGGATGGTCGCTGGAATCAAACCAGCCTCGGCTATGAAGCTGTAGTGACTCGAACCCTCCACAGACACACTTCACAGTCCGGAGGACCCAAGTAATGAATAAAGCAGCACAACTAGCAGCAGCGTTAGTAGTAACCATCCTATTAACGATAGCCTTCGGAGCGGAAGCCAGAGAAGATGATGCATGGTTCAAGGAGAACTTCACTTTAGTACGTGACCTAGAGATGGATTCTAGTGCATTCAATAGACAGACTATTAAAGTATATCGCAGTAACAGGTCTGGCAATTGCTATGCAGTCCATGGTGATAATAATCGTGGTGGTTTCTCCCCAGTACCGTGCGGAGACTTTATTACGGAAATGGATATGCTCAAAGAATACGAGCGTATCGAAGCTAAGATCGCAGAGCAAACAAAGCAAATAGAAGAGCGCAAGAAGCTCCTAGAAGAAACTATCAGAAAGTATGAGGAGTCTTTCAAATGACACAAACAATGATTAAGGTAACTAAGGCGGAGGTTGTTACACTTAAAGATACCGTTACAGCGGAGCACAAGCGACTCTCCGAAGACTACAAGCATGTATATAATCTATTGGGAATTATGGATGAGCGTCTCCATCTGATTCACAAGGATATTAAAGAGTACATCAAGGATCCAGTTAGATTCCAACGCCGCATGGAAACACAAATCATAGCTGCTAAGACAATTGCTAAGCGACCAGGTCTCCTGGGGTTATTTAGTAAGGGTGGGTATATCCCAGAACAGAAGAAAGTAACCTATAAACATGCTACTCCACTAACTGTACGCAGTGACGTGAAAAACCATATACTGCGTACTTTGGCAGTAGCCGGATACGAAGGTACGATTAAGAGAGTAGTCGTAGAAGAAACTCACTGGTCTAGAATGTGTCCACTACCATGGCACGTAGACAGAGGACTCATTAGAGATTACATCTCAGTAACGGAATTCAATGGCACTTGTCGTATTATGGCTGAGGTCAATCTAAGCGACAAACACTTACAACTTCGATCTAGGCTAGACGAGGTTCAAAGAGAGAAATCAGAGATCAACGAACTTCTAGTAGATCTAGATATGGCTACGCAGTGTGACAGAGACATCTTCATGCCGCTTGAAAAGTACGTTAAAGCCACAAAGGTGAAGAAATGAAGAAAGTTTTAATAACAACCCTAGCACTGATGCTTAGTGGGTGTTACGTCTACCCTAGCACAATCGCGGAGGCGGAGAGTTTCTGCTCCCAACATGGTGGTCTGAATTATATTCGTTCCCATTTCTGGACTGATCAGGAAACCATCACATGTAAGGAAGAAGGCGTTTCAAAGGTAATTAAAGATCAACGCAAATAAGGAGGCTTCGGCCTCCCTTTTTGCGTTTTTTCGCTTGTCAAATCGCTAATTTCTCTGTATAATACTTGTATAGAATGAAGAAACGGAGAGAGAATCATGTCGAACATTATACAAATCTTTAGAGTTCAGTTGCTACTAGCAAACTGCGACGGACAAAGTGCAGACCGTTTCTTCGATAACTTTGAGAAGGTAGCAAAATACCGCCACGCAGATCGTGAGTTTATTTACGAGTACGAACAATTAGAGTGGGTATTCTGTACACATAGCAACCACCTAGTGTGTAGAAACGATTTCCATGACCGTGACCAAGCGGAAGAAGCAGAGCTAATAGCATTTGACATATTATCTCAACTTGAATACTTTGACCGTGAGGACGACTAATGCAGCAGAATGAGACTTTTGAATTAGCTTTTGTAGACGCACAGCGTATCTCTGAGACTTGCGAAGAAGGCTATCTCACTATGGAGTGTGAGCCTTACACTACCGAGCAAGCAAAGGATGTTTTAGAGGTTCAATCCTTTAGAGTTCTAGAAGATTTCTCTGCTTTGGATCTGCCTGAACTTATGCATTATCTAACACTATTGCAGAACAGTGAAACTATTAATATGGAAGTTGGTGAGTACTTCCTAAGTAGAGATCCTCAGATGGATGACAGTCCACTTGTCAGCTTCACGGACGGTATAGAGCTAGAAAGCTTAATGAATTGCTACGTTGTAGTATGTACCGAAGTAAATGAAAACCCTACACGCCGTGACATTGAGAAAGCACTAGGAGAGATATAATGGACAAAAGAGAAATTCAAGAACTAATCAACAAGCCACGTCCTGCACCAGAAGAACATGTGGACATTGAGTGTTCTGGTTGCGCAGGTCAGTGGTGTGCAGTACCCCGTACTAGCGCGTTCGCTCCCTCTGAAGGCATCCATGAGGTAGAGTTTAAAACCTTTGTGGGTTTCGACCATTGCCATATCACAGAGCTGGGAGTAGAGTTCTACACTTGCCCTAACGGATGTAACTACATGGGTGTGCCAAAGAAACTACACGGTATACTAGAAGCGGGAAACCCAACACCTACCGATCGTTGGGAATTTGCCCAACTACTTTACAGAAAGCAGCAGCTCGAAGATGAACTAGACAGTGTAGAGATGCTTATGGAAAACTACAGGGGGATGTACTTCTAATGATTGATTATATTAAACGTAAACTAAAAATTGGACGCTACAGTGACCTAGCAGTTAACCAGCGTCGCGCAGAGCTTCAACAACAACTAATGTTCCTTAGAGAGAAGTTCGACACTAGAGCGTATACCTGGAATGGCACTTTTATGTGTTGCACTCTAGAGGCCGCGGAGATTCGCAAGATATTGCGCAAACATGACATGGAAACTCTCCTAGATATCAATGATCGGTTCCTAATTACTAAATACAACATCAGCAAGGGGAAACTGTTCCCCGTACATGCGGTGCATGATGAGATTGGTAAGCCGATGTCTGTAGTGCGTAGAGAGCTGTTCGACTTCTGGTGTGAAGAGCTCCTTGGAGAAAAATTATGAAAGAAAACAAAACATTCCCATTCTGGCACTTCCTAGTGCGTGGGGCAGCCCACATAGGCTGGACAATTATGTGTATTATGCTGTACTTTGCGTTTCCATACCCGATTTTTGGTGTGTCTAGCGTATTAGTTAACATGTACGGGCATTACCGACTAATTACCCTATTTGATTATATCTTTGAGGACGGCGAAGATGAGTGATAATATCCAACTACCTACTGTAAATGATTACCACCACAATAAAATGAAAGTTGGTGCATTAGACTCGATTATCTTCGATCTAGAGCGCACCGCGGATCCTGCCGTTACGGCAGAGAAGCGCGCGTTGTGGTTGGGCAACGCGCGTAAGGCTAGAGAAGCCGCACAATCTCGTGTAGATGCGCTAGTGGGGTTTGAGGCACCAAGTCGCTACCTAGATAATGTTGAAGAGATTGAGGCTCGTCAGGAAATCTGGGCTAAGTATTGGGAAACTACTTTAGAGGCTGAGGTCTTAAAGGAAGTATATAACTATACTAAACCATCGTTCAATGAGGAACGCCGTGCCGCTGGCGAAGAAACAGAAGAGGATTTGAGCCTTGACTAAATATACAGATGAACTGCGCCAAGAACTACATGAGTTTATCCTAGAATCGACTATGGTTAAACGTATCTTTACTATGGGGATAGCGGGGGCTGCGAAAGCCAAGCCTGGAATCCTACTAGCTCGCGCTATGGGATTCAACCGCCAAGGTAAGTTCTCTGTAAATGGGGAACGCCTTGAGGGTAGCAAAAATAAATGGCAACGCTACTTTGCTAAGGGCTGTCCAGAGCTTATCGAGTATCTTACTCGTGTAGATCTACTAATGGGGCAGGACGCTCGAAACTTTGATGACTACTTTGACTCTCCAGTGCCTCGAAATAAAGAGGGTGAGGTTCAGATGCCACTGTCTCAAGTTGGAACTGAAGAGCCCTCAGAAGAGCTCCAAGCTTGGGTAGCGCAGCTACCGGACTGGGGAGAGCTGTACACCCCTAAAGGCTTGAACTTCTTTGTCCTATTCAGCCTATACAATATAGAGACTGGAGACAATCCAAACTACAAGCAACTGCTTCGCCTATGTGATTCTTATGACTCACCGTATAGCGTGCGTTTCTGTCAGGGTGTGCCACAGAACGATGCAGAAGCACTGTACCAGTACACAAATGACCGCAACCTACTACTAGGTAACGACGTGGAAGCAGAGTACACTGAGGCTCCGGAACCTGAATCAACAGATCCGTACGGTGACTACCTAAAAGAGCTACAGGCTGAGGCTACTCGCCGCGAGGTGGAAAAGCTTCAGGAACAGGCTAGAGCTCTAGCTAAGGAGATTCGCGGGGTAGATATTAGTAAGTTAGTATTGCCGACCACGCCGTCAGAATTACGTATATTTAACAGCAAGCTAATGGGCATCCAAGAGCTAGAAAACGAGCTATACCCAGCTAGTGAGGAGACATTTGATGTGTAGAAAACATTGTAGCACTAATACTAAGTTCATCTCCTATGGGCTGTGAAGAATTTAATAAGGAGTTAGACTCTATGAACGACCAACAAGAAAATAAACTGATTATTGATGACCAGATGCCTCCATTAGAGCGCGTAGACACCCCTGGAACATTTGGGCATATTCATTTAGAAAAAACCTCAGTGGCGGATACTGAATGTGATAACCTAATTAAAGCCATTGAAGCAAAAACCGCAAATACTCAAGAAGCTCGACATGAACGCGTCAGACAGAAGTACATTCTGGAAATCCTTCAGTTGGCAGAAGACTGTGACTTCGAGATTTCTGAAGACCTAAATAGCTTCAACAGCAGGCAACTAGTTCGTGTACGGGATGCCCTACGAGACCTACTAATAGAGCAGAAAAAACCATGAGCAGCATAGCTACGAACTGAAATAACCCGAATTGGAGATAAATAATGCAACATAGAACGCAGTTAGAATTGGAAGCACGCCGCGAAGCGGCGAAGACCATGGAAGCGCTTTGCCCTAATCTTAAAGAGCTAGTATCGGCATTGTTAGTTAACGTGGATGCAGAGATAGCTCCAGCTAGAAACTATCATGGGTTAGTTAGGCAGTTGAAATCTATCATCTCAATTATATGGAACAGGTGGCATCGTGGAGAACCTGTATATGATGGTGAAGGTACTCAGTTCACCGATGAAGACGCCTCTACATTAATTGCCGAACTACGACACATTGTTAATTGTTACGAGGAGTACATGTTATAATGCAGACACTAGATCAAAAACTACAATCCTCTCAAGAGGCATACAAAATGGTTCTTACTCCGACTCTCAGAGAAATGGTGGAAGCACTATTTACCATATTAGATATAGACGGTACTGAACTAGGTAACGACTATGATACTCTAGTTGTGCAAGCCGGAAAGCTAAAGGAAATCGTAGAGTGTTACTACAACGCCGACGTACCTATTTATAACGTGGAAGGTGAGTCACTGACCAAAGAAGAAGTATCCACCACAATTAGAAACCTAGCAGCAATAACGAGCAAGTAATGAAACGATTAGTATATTTATTGGAATTAGAAGATGGTTACGTGACATTCGGTGAGTGTTGGGACACTGAATACAAAATGCGCCTAACTCAGCTGAAAGGTACTCATGCACTAACCCATATCACGTGCCTAGGGATGATTACAACTGACTTCTCTCAAGAATGTGTCCAACTTATACGAGATAAGCACCGCTGTGATATCGTAGCTGATGATATCATGAAACCACCGTCACTTCAGGACGCACTAGAAGTCATGTCTACCTATGAAGACTTGATTCGCTGTGAGCCTGAAGAACAAGTTTGGAGAAACAAATGAAAAGAACATTCACAGTCGTTATGTTACCACAAGACTACATAACGATCTTTAGCTCATGGGACTTTGAGACACAGGCTAAAGTAGACCAGCTAGAGAATAAGTATGGTGAAGCAGAAGTACTACGCCATATCAACACAGATCATGCAACTGAGCTAACCTCTAAGCTATGGGCTCTTTACAAACAACACCATGTTGCTAAAGCTATCTTTAAGGTAAAAGATCCTACTAAGTTCCTAGCAACTGTAGAAGGCTATCGCGGCTCTACTAAACTAGCGCTAGGTGAAACCCTATGAAAAGAATCTACTTCCTAGCCAAGCTAGACCACAACTACTACACTCATGGATACACCTGGGAACATAAGCTAACAGAGCATCTAGAGAAATTAAGTATCTCTTTTGGAATGCGTGTAATAGCACAGGACTATGTAGAAACACACGATGTGAAGAAATTAAAGAACCAAATCAATAAGGAGCTCAAGGCTTACAGAGTACCAGAAACGTCCCTACTGCACATTAGCACACCGATGCCGATTCTAGAGATCATGTTGCAATACGATGGTGAAACCATCGATCCTACGTATCCTCCTAAACCACCAAATATAGACTTAAACTCATGAACGTAAAAGACTTCTATACAAAAGATGGAACGCTATCCCCAGCGTTCCCAGTAAAAATCCGAAAGGAGATTACACAGCACTTCCTTCCACCTGATACAAGAATCCTAGAGTATGCAGATCTCTATTCCCAATGCGAGCACGACGAACTAGGCAAGTTCACCGTAAGATCTGGTTACAAACCAGTGTTCTACGATACCACCACAGAACAAAAGCAATACCTAACTATGTACCAAGTTAAAGGACTTCCTACATTATTTATCTCATTGTCTGCCGATCGTGTCAAACGCGCACAAGCTCAGTTTACACTAGTACCAGTTGCAAATTTTCATCCTAGGACAGACCTGAGCGTATTCAACGCCAAGAAGTCCAAAATTGTAAAGCAGCCAGGGTTTTACGACATCACCGAAGAAGAACTGGTAAATATAAAAACATTTCTCTAATACTCTTGACTTTGGGTTTTCGCGTATGCTATAATTATTCCATACTAGAGTAAATGAGGAACGAATTTAAAAACTCTAGATGCCAACGTAGTTGAGGCAGCAAATCAGGGACACCGATTTTATGGACGTACAGCGATCGAGCAAGCGTTCTTAAAATCTCCTAGGGATCCCGCCATAACACTGCTGCCGGAAAACGTTCGATGGCATCTAAAACTCACAAACTAAAAGAAACCCTAAGGTAAACTAGGAGTCACCTCAAGACTCCTTAATATCCTTGGGGATACTTGCGTCTTAAATCCACAAGAGCCACCCCGAAACTTCTTTACTAAGAGAAGACTTTTACCCCGCTTCTTTCCCTTATCTCCAAAACCTACCCGCCTCGTTGAATATTTCCCTAGCCTCAAAAAACAGACTACCGCACTTCATTTCCCCAAAACCATTCCTAGAATCCGCACATAGAATTAGCACATCTATCTAGAAGCCTTGACTCTTTCATGCATCTAATAGCGAAGCTATTAAGTCCCATGAGCCCTCCTATAGAATTCCACTACCCCAATCATTCCGTTGACCTTCCGAGTTTGCGAGAGCGAAGCTCTCGGGGCGGGGGTGTTTACCACCCTAAGCTCACAAAAGTCAAGTTTTATTTGCACCACCAGCCCCAAATAATTTTTTAATAAATTTATCCCACAATATCTCACACAATTCTACCGAATCTCACATAAGCTTCCCTAGCGCACAAAACCCTCCCCTACCACGCCTACCCCTGTAGCGAAGCTACAGACTCGGCGAGACCCCCTTAGACCTCTAAAACTCACATTACCCTCATTGCGTCGAATTCGCACATGCCCTCGGGGGCGCGGGTCATTAGTTTCCGGTGCTTTCATTGGATTCGCACATATAATTGACTCCTCCCATCGATTCCGCACATAGTTTTCGCACATGCCCCCGTAGATTTCGCACATAGCTTTCGCACATACCCCCTGGGGCGCGGTGCGCTTTACTGGGTAGCGTACTGTAAACCGTTA